>WLWD01002602.1_pt1 | contig 93528 bp, 57 predicted proteins | sample 6712731 | NCBI WGS metagenome assembly WLWD01 (sample SAMN12718690, study PRJNA576275) | sponge metagenome | isolation source: marine sponge | host: Mycale hentscheli | place: New Zealand: South Island, Marlborough, Capsize Point | collected 2014-11-01
GAGCAGCACGATCAAACCAGTCGTCACACGAGTCAGTGAGCTTCTCGAAGTTCCGTCTGAAGGTCGATGAAGAGACCTGAACAGCAGCACTGGTGGCAACAAGCTTGTTGAGGATGGAGTTACTCTTGTGCCATAGATCACACAATTGCTTGTTCTCACGGATCAACGTAACGAATGGAAGCTTGAGCTTCAACATCCTTATCCTTCTCTGGTTCTTCTGCCTCGATCATGTCATCCAAGCCTAGAATCAATTCGTCTATCTGATCCTGGATCATAGTGTGGGCAGACTTGATAGCAGCCAGCTCCTCAAGGTGGTCGTCGGGAACTTCGGGAGACATATCGTTGAGACTTTTGCTCCTGAATTCCGACGCCTTCCGCTTGAGTTTGGAGAGCGAGCCACGTTTGCTACCACGCTTTCGGCGAAGAGACTCCAAGGTCTGATGGAGAGAGACGGCGTCTGTCATAGCAGTAGAAGTGAAGTGAGAAGAAGTAGAGGTGACGATTAGAGGTGTTGAAAAAACTCGAAGTGCAGTAAACAGCAATCAGACTGCAGGAAAACGAACAACAACGGTAAAGTCCAACTGATAGCAAAGATGGAGCAGCACTAGTTCGAACACTAAGTAGGCTCGAAGGACCAAACAATGTGGGGGTTGTAAGTCCTCACACTGGGTTATAGTGGTAAAGTTGGTAAGGATCGAAGGACCAGGTATTCACTTAAGATAACGCAAGCTAGAATCTGACTCAACCGCTGGCTGTGAGGCTTGCGGTCTTGTCAGACAGCTCAAAAGCGCGCACTCTTGTTGCGGGGTATTGCACAAGTTCTCAGAGGTGAATAATAATTTTATTATTTACATTAAGACATTATATATTGGGTGACATGACAGAGAGTACGTTGGGTTTGAGTCGGGTGGGGTGATTATTGATCGTTGTCTGGTGACGACTCCGTCCCAGACAACTATACTATTTTTAATGAATGATTTTGACTTCTAACACTGAAGCTACTGATAAGGTCCAGTTTTTAAATTTAGCATACAGGGTAAAGAGATTTCAGTGCCATAGTAACAACTCTCTTTCTTTGTGATATTCTTTAGCTAAGTAGTGGTTGTAACACACAATGCTTTGACACAACTGGACATGCACCTACACAGACTTACCTTCGCAGTAGTCTAGTGGACAATGTATTTTCAAGTAAATACTGTTGCGCACGGCTTATAACCATGACAAAGAGCGCATTGACTTACCACCGCCACTAACTCAAATAGAAATGGAAGTCCCTTAAGTTCAAGTTTGAACTGCACCCGCAAAATAATTCAAAACGGTGAACAATTCAATTTCTAGGGTGATACGGGTACTTATCGCTAAACCAGAGGATTCTGTTTAGTGCAATTTGGGACGGGGTCGACCACATAACTAACACAAAAACGCGAGGGTCAAAGTACAAAATGACATACGTACGTCCAAACATATAATACAACTAGTGTGTGCATGAGCACAAATGGCGAGCGAGCCTAAAGACTATTACTATTTTTATATGAATGATTTTGACTTCTAACACTGAAGCTACTGAAAATAAGGTCCAGTTTTTTTATTTAGCATACAGGGTAAAGGGATTTCAGTGCCATAGTAACAACTCTCTGCAACTGCTTGGAAGGAAAACAACAACAACAAAACAATACACGTTATTTAAAAGTTTTCTTTGTGATATTCTTTAGCTAAGTAGCTAGTGGTTGTAACACACAATGCTCACAACTGGACATGCACCTACACTGACTTACCTTCGCAGTAGTCTAGTGGACAATGTATTTTCAAGTAAATACTGTTGCGCACGGCTTATAGCCATGACAATGAGCGCATTGACTTACCACCGCCACTAAGGATTCTCAGAGCTCGTTAATTGAAAAATACTGGAACTGTGAACGCTTTACCTAACTTACGTAATTAGAAGCGCGGGCGAAAACAGAGGTCTCACGTACCCCATAAACAGATAAATAAATAAATAAATATAGCGAAATCTCGATTGAGTTACCCCTGATAGTGTCTCGCTCGCTTCGTTCGCTCGCCAATTAAATAAACTAGTGGTGCGCTCGAATAGCGCAAAATAGCGAAGCGAGCGATGCATGTTCCCTGTAATTGCAGCTATAGATACAGTTATTTATTTTGATGTTGTTAATGTTATGTCTGTCTGTTGTTTCATATAGAATCATTGGTGCTTCTATTCTATACCACTGTATGATGAAGGTTATAAAATTTAGGCTATGTAGTAAAACAAAAGTAATGAATTATTTTATTATTTATTTTTATTAATGTAATTCGTAATCAGCTACATAGTATTGCTTTATATAATAAAGTTTAAGTGTTATATTATTTGTGATAATATAAGAATAATGAATTATTTTACCATCAAAGTTATTGGCTGGTGTTTTAGACAGAATATACCGCTATTTAATTAAAAATGTCATACATCATTACAGTTATAGCTGATGTAAACTTTGTGGTTTAATAAAAATAAAAAATAAAAGAGTTTGTTTGGGTACTATAACATATTCAGAGGGAGAGCAGAGTATGTTAAAGGGATGTAGATCTTAGACTACATAGTTTGATAATAGAGTTAGGTAAATTTTTATAGTTTTACATTAAATTTAACCTGCAAGTGGAGGAATGTTTCCAGGATGCATGTTATTTTGAGCTGAATAGAGCTTAGGGATATGTTTATCCCGGCTACATTGACAACATTCCAATGACTTAAATTTCATTTTGGTGCCTGGAAACTTCTCCATACACGTTATGCAGACTGTGATAGTAATCGATGAGATTTTAGCATGAAAATTACGCATTGCTGTGTGAACTTGAGGATCATCAAATGCTGGAATAATATGGTGCAATGGAACCTGGGGATGTTGTCTTGACCTGTTCCCCCTAACTTGAGACAATCTAGTCTCCAGTTGAAGTGGTGTTTCATCAGCCAATCTCTGCTGTTGGTTAGTTGACAACTGCTCTAATGTAGAGGAATTTTGTAATGAAGATTCATTTGCTGTTCTCAACAGTTGGTTAGTGGACAAACAGTGGAGCCTGTGATCTCTTTCACTATCACTTTCAAACAAATGTGTGACTTGCTGTTTTTGTGACATTAGTTGTAGACGTTGCTCTATGCATAATGGTTTCCTAAACGAAAATATGTCTCGTATTAACTTATTGAAGTAGCTATATATTTTATTTTATATTTACCTCTTGCATTCGTTGCTGATAAGCTGAAAGGCTTTGCGGTATCGAAATTGTTTGAGTTATATTTTCTGCAACTTTTTTTGCTGCTTTGGGTGTATATGAGAATGGATGTCCTCTGATAGATGTCTTTTCCTTCCTCTTGCAGTACAAAAAGTTGTGGGGATATTAGCTTCTTGTTCAGATGGTATGGCTGCATTTTCAGTGTCTTCAAGAGTAGTTGAGTCTACAGCTGTATAAAGTTGATTGGTACAGTAATCCTCAGGAATAGTCTAATAAATAAATTAGGAACATTTAATGGCTTTTCAAAAAGAAAGATTCTTTACTTTGCTACCTGTTTCTGTTTCGTTTTAGCTCTCCTCCTCCTTGCCCTGTCCTTTTCATTTCTTATCTCTCTCCTTACTATTTTTTCTTCTGGAGTTCCTAACGCCCTCAAAGCTCTTGACCGAGCGTTTCTAACGTTTTGTCTACTGGGCATCGCTACTTCGTACGGCGGGTAAACAAAACAAAATGTTGCTAAGAAGGTTACCCGTCCCGCGCAAGCGCGTAGGATAAAGGGAACGTTTTGTCTACTGGGCATCGCTACTTCGTACAGCGGGTAAACAAAACAAAATGTTGCTAAGAAGGTTACCCGGCCCGCGCAAGCGCGTAGGAGAAAGGGTACACACGTACGCCCACGCATGAACAAAAACTATTTCTAGACCTAAATATATATATATATCGCGAACTCATTAGAGAGTCAGCTCCGCTCGCTTCGCTCGCTTCGCTGAATAAACATCCCCGATTTTTTTCATTTTTACCCCTGTAAGTGTCTCGCTCGCTACGCTCGCTCGCCAATGATGACGAGAATTGCGTGAGTACGTGAATTATGTAGAATAGTAAGTGAATTAGTTAGCTACAGTTTTTTCCCGGCTGTTAGTGAAAAGCCCGCCAATAATTTCTTAGCAACTCTCCGTACACGAGTCCAACCGGCTAGTGTTTCTAGCCTCCTAGTGTGAGTTCTAGATCACCCCAGAGCTTACAACTGCGTCATAAGCTAGAGCTAACTGGTGTCTATCCATTTCTGCCATAAAAAAAATTTTCGAAAAAAATCGACCCATTAAGCTCTACCCGGTGATACAGAAAAAAATTGTTTGCCGCGTTTAGGCGGATTTTCCCAAATCCAGTCACATTTGTGGTCGCGCAAACGCAACGTGGACATACTTAGTTCTGTTTATTGAACCTGCACTACATACTTGTACTTGAGTTTACTATTATCAATTCCTTTGAGTAATGAGGATTTTTTGAGGTTGTATAGGTCAAATTGACAACACTGTGATATAAAACTATAAATACGTTTGCGTGGCAGTAACTTAATAATGCAATAAGGGTATCCTGCAAGTACATATATATATATTTTAATTTCTGCATAATATTCTTTGTTAATTATACAAATTACTGTCTTTGAAGAGTTAATTTCGGACAGAAGTAATTTCCAAAAACTCAATGTTTCACATTTTTTATTGATCTATTATTACAATTTTGACTGAGTAATCTAGCACTCACCAGTTTTATACTTAATTATTCATAATTGTACAGAAATTTTGTGCATGAGTATATAATTTTTACTTCCATCTGTATGTACATGATATTGCTTGTATAACAGGAAAACTACCCTTCGATGTAGTGATGACTGAGTTTAATAAAGTCTTGTCCTCCTCCAGTACATCCTCACATTTCATTTACAGAAAATAACTTTGAACAATGTCCTCCAATACCAGTCTAGATGAAATAGAAGTAGGTGGAGGGGGAGAGCTCGTGGGAGAGGTGGAAGAAGAGGAGGTCGAGGCGACCTCCACACATTACTGAGTATGAATATGATGGGAGCCATGTGTTGGATTGCATCAACAGCAGTGGAGCACATCCTCCCTCCAAAATGACCTCCTAAATTGTCATGTCATTGATATTACTTGTGAGTCATATTATTCAAAACAATTTTAAGTGTGAATATATTAGAAATTTGTCACATCCTCAATTACTTGCTTTTATTCATTAAATCAATTACAACGTTTTAGTAGTTACGACCATTTTAATTATTCATGGCATTAAACGGGAGTGCTGCTATCATGTATCAGCAATTTACTTCCTATTTAGGAAGTAAATTGGTATAATATATTAGCTGCTTTGCAGTTACTCGTTACATGGAGATAAATTGAAACAATTTTTTAATAAATTGGTGGTGTTTCCAAACCTTACTAAAATTAAGTAAAACATCGTCATTGTATATTGTATTTCTGAGTATAATTCTATATATTTCATATACAATAAAACCTTTTCTGTTGCTTAAGTAATGATTACTAGTGAACCTCTTCAGTAAATGTCAGTAACGAAAGTTGTTTTTAATGTCTTAAATAGATACACATCGATATTATAAATTTAGTTAGCTAATGTCATATTTTAAAGGATTGTTCAAATGAATTCTATTCAGGGAATTCTTATAATCAACTAGCTAATCCCTTAATTAATAACTAGGCCTATTGTATTCCACTTGAATTTTTTTAGAAATACTATTAAGTATAATTTGATTCATAAATAGTTTTAGCTAATACAGGACAACATTCAATTATTCTCATATTCTTAGAACTTCAATATTCTTTTTATTAGTTGAAGTCTTCACAAAATCTTTTGTGCATATATGGTATAAATTACCCTTATAATCTTATTTTGAAGCTCTATCATATCCCCACCATAACCCCTTGTTATTCCTTGTTTACAATAACTCTTGTAAAATTTACAAACAGCATACCATAGATCTAAAGGGGAAGAATTGGAGCATCAATAGAATGTCCATGTATCCATAATAAAGTGTAAAGATACTTGATTTTTCCGTCAGAGTAACATTTCTAAATAATTATTGTTTTTGTCAGGGTAACATTTCTAAATAATTATTGTTTTTGTAAGTGCATATATTCCCAACGAAAAGCGGGATGCTTTTGTGAGCAAATATCTTTGAGCAACTTGATAACAGCTACTAGTTCATAGGTATTTGTTATTTAAACTGATTGTCCTAGATTAAATTATACAAGCATCTCAAAACTGTACAATTTGGGAAGTAAAAGCAAGCAAAACATTCTCATAGCTAGTCTCTAGTAAACAACTACAAGAGTTCAGGAGTAGCTATGGTCATAATAATAACTAATGTAAAAGTGCAATGAATATAAAGAATGAACATGTATTTTAGGTATGACCTATGAAATAACTCTAACCATTTTGTTCAGGACTCGGGAGCCTCCACCTGAACAAGGGACAAAGACCGAGAAACAGTAATTGAATCATACGCACGCACTGATGTAATCACCCTTTACCTATCAAACTTACATAATGATATTCATGCGTCAACCATCCGGTGTATCATTGTGCGCCTCACTATATATGAAATTGTATGTGTATGCTAATATTATTAATGTTAATTCCGTTGCAAGCGCTCCAAGTGCCAGCGATAGAGTTAGCTTAGCTGGTAGTCTGGTCCTTCGAGTCAAGAACTACTTTATTCAGTTATCCATTATCTGAGCGGGATTTACGACCCCGTTCATATGGTCCTAAATTTTATAACCTTCATCATACAGTGGTATAGAATAGAAGCACCAATGAATCTATATGAAACAACAGACAGACAAAACATTAACAACATCAAAATAAATAACTGTATCTATAGCTGCAATTACAGGGAACATGCATAGCTCGCTTCGCTATTTTGCGCTATTCGAGCGCACCACTAGTTTATTTATCTGTTTATGGGGTACGTGAGACCTCTGTTTTCGCCCGCGCTTCTAATTAAGTAAGTTAGGTAAAGCGTTCACAGTTCCAGTATTTTTTCAATTAACAAGCTCTGAGAATCCTTAGTGGCGGTGGTAAGTCAATGCGCTCTTTGTCATGACTATAAGCCGTGGGCAACAGTATTTACTTGAAAATACATTGTCCACTAGACTACTGCGAAGGTAAGTCTGTGTAGGTGCATGTCCAGTTGTGTCAAAGCATTTTGTGTTACAACCACTACACTGTAAACCAAAAGGTGTGTAGTTCACACCAAATTAAGCGTGAATCACTTGTAACAATAGTCACACCAAAATATGGTGTGATGCGCACACCTCATCGTTTGGGTGTGAAGTACACACCAAATTTAGTGTGAATTCTCACCATAATCACTATGAACTCATACTTACATTAATGCTGAATTATTTTAAGTTACATTGATTCTAGTATTACATAATCAACATTTTTTTCCAAAAAGAGATTGGTGTAATCCCAGATCTCATTAATCAGACGACTAAAATATTAGTCAACTCTTTTATCTAGCACACAAGTGTACGAAACATTTATAAGGTAGATTACAATGATAATAGCATTGGTTTTTGCCTGCACATGAATATAATTAATGTTCGGTAAAGGGTCCATGCTATTCCATTGAGTGTGAATTTCACACTGAGTGTGCATTCACACTAAGAAGAAAGTGTGAAGGACACACTATGCACAGGTGGTGGGCATTCACACCACCAGTTTGGTGTGAATTTGGTGGGTTTTCACGCTATAATTTTTACAGTGTACTTAGCTAAAGAATATCACAAAGAAAACTTTTAATTGTTTTGTTGTTGTTTTTTTCCTTCCAAGCAGTTGCAGAGAGTTGTTACTATAGCACTGATATCCCTTTACCCTGTATGCTAATTAAAAAAACTGGACCTTATTTTCTGTAGCTTCAGTGTTAGAAGTCAAAATCATTCATATAAAAATAGTATAGTCTTTAAGCTCGCTCGCCATTTGTGCTCAAGCACATCACTAGTATATAATATATGTATGTATGTATACGTACGTCAAAATATTTCGCCCGCCCTTCTAATTACGTAGCTACTCTCTTCTTGAAACAATTGTGAAGTCTTTGTCAAGCTGCGCTTCTTTGCCACTGCTTTCGAAGTTTATTCAGGTAATTCTGTTATTGTTACTACAATGCATGGGTCCACTTCCTCAGTCTGGGATCAGAGACTTTAGATTCTCTGATGCTAACTGAGAATGGAAAGGGTTACACTGTGCACTACAGTTAGATGTAATTTCTGTCCTATATTTCTGTAAAAAAAGTCCGCTCGCTCGCCATGCATTTGCGCTATTCGAGCGCACTAGTAGTATCTCGCGCGCTTCGCCCGCTCGATAATAAACAAACATCCCCGATATATAATTGTGCTACCCCTAAGAGTGTCTCGCTCGCTTCGCTCGCTCGCCAACTAGTTTATTTATTTATCTGTTTATGGGGTACGTGAGACCTCTGTTTTCGACCGTGCTTCTAATTAAGTAAGTTAGGTAAAGCGTTCACAGTTCCAGTATTTTTCAATTAACGAGCTCTGAGAATCTTTAGTGGCGGTGGTAAGTCAATGCGCTCTTTGTCATGGTTATAAGCCGTGCTCAACAGTATTTACTTGAAAATACATTGTCCACTAGACTACTGCGAAGGTAAGTCTGTGTAGGTGCATGTCCAGTAGTGTCTAAGCATTGTGTGTTACAACCACTACTTAGCTAAAGAATATCACAAAGAAAACTTTTAAATAACGTTTATTGTTTTGTTGTTGTTGTTTTCCTTCCAAGCAGTGGCAGAGAGTTGTTACTATGGCAATGAAATCCCTTTACCCTGTATGCTAAATTAAAAAACTGGACCTTATTTTCAGTAGCTTCAGTGTTAGAAGTCAAAATCATAAAAATAGTATAGTCTTTAGGCTCGCTCGCCATTTGTGCTCAAGCACATCACTAGTTGGCGAGCGAACGTAGCGAGCGAGACACTTACAAAATCGGGGACACTTACGAAAATCGGGGATGTTTATTTATTTATTTGTATATATGTTTGGACGTACGTATGTCATTTTGTACTTTGACCCTCGCGTTTTTGTGTTAGTTATGTGGTCGACCCCGTCCCAAATTGCACTAAACAGAATACTCTGGTTTACCGATCAGTACCCGTATCACCCTAGAAATTGAATTGTTTACCGTTTTGAATTATTTTGCGGGTGCAGTTATAACGTGAAAAAATAAGGGACTTCCATTTCTATTCGAGTTTGTGGCGGCGGTAAGCCAATGTGCTCTTTGTCGTCATGGTTATAAGCCGTGCACAACAGTATTTACTTGAAAATACATTGTCCACTAGACTACCGTGAAGGTAAGTCTGTGTAGGTGCATGTCCCGTTGTGTCAAAGCATTGTGTCTTACAACCACTACTTAGCTAAAGAATATCACAAAGAAAACTTTTAAATAACGTGTATTGTTTTGTTGTTGTTTTTTTCCTTCCAAGCAGTTGCAGAGAGTTGTTACTATGGCACTGAAATCCCTTTACCCTGTATGCTAAATTTAAAAACTGGACCTTATTTCCAGTAGCTTTAGTGTTAGAAGTCAAAATCAATAGTATAATCTTTCTCGCTTGCCATTTGTGCTCAAGCACATCACTAGTTATTTACTTATTTATCTGTTTATGGGGTACGTGAGACCTCTGTTTTCGCCCAGGCTTCTAATAACGCAATTTAGGTAAAGCGTTCACAGTTCCTGTATTTTTTCAATTAACGAGCGCGGAGAATCCTGCTGCAGACGCAACTTGGTTTCAACCAAAAAGTTTACAGCTACTCTCTACTTGAAACAATTGTGAAGTTTTTGTCAAGCTGCGCTTCTTTGCCACTGCTTTCAAAGTTTATTCAGGTAATTCTGTTAGTTTAATCTGGGATCAGAGACTTTAGATTCTCTGATGCTAACTGAGAATGGAAAGGGTTACACTGTGCACTACAGTTAGATGTAATTTCTGTCCTATTTTTCTGTAAAAAGAGTCTGCTCGCTCGCCATGCATTTGCGCTATTCGAGCGCACCACTAGTTATTTATCTGTTTATGGGGTACGTGAGACCTCTGTTTTCGCCCGCGCTTCTAATTATGTAAGTTAGGTAAAGCGTTCACAGTTCCAGTATTTTTCAATTAACGAGCGCGGAGAATCCTGCTGCAGACGCAACTTTGTTTCAACCAAAAAGTTTACAGCTACTCTCTTTTTGAAACAATTGTGAAGTTTTGTCAAGCTGCGCTTCTTTGCCACTGCTTTCGAAATTTATTCAGGTAATTCTGTTAGTTTAGTCTGGGATCAAAGACTTTAGATTCTCTGACGCTAACTGAGAATGGAAAGGGTTACACTGTGCACTACAGTTAGATGTAATTTCTGTCCTATTTTTCTGTAAAAAGAGTCTGCTCGCTCGCCATGCATTTGCACTATTTGAGCGCACCACTAGTTTATTTGTATATATGTATGGACATACGTAAGGCATTTTTGTACTTTGACCCTCGCGTTTTTGTGTTAGTTCGGTTGTCGACCCCGTCCCAAATTGCACTAAACAGAATCCTCTGGTTTAGCGATCAGTACCCGTATCACCCTAGAAATTGAATTGTTTACCGTTTTGAATTCTTTTGCGGTGCAGTAAAAACTTGAAAACTTACTTCCATTTCTAATCGAGTTAGTGGCGGTGGTAAGTCAATGCGCTCTTTGTCATGGTTATAAGCCGTGCGCAACAGTATTTACCTTAAAATACATTGTCCTCTAGACTACTGCGAAGGTAAGTCTGTGTAGGTGCATGTCCAGTTGTGTCAAAAAATTGTGTGTTACAACCACTACTTAGCTAAAGAATATCACAAAGAAAACTTTTAAATAACGTGTATTGTTTTGTTGTTGTTTTTTTCATTTCAAGCAGTTGCAGAGAGTTGTTACTATGACTGAAATCCCTTTACCCTGTATGCTATATTAAAAAACTGGACCTTATTTCTAGTAGCTTCAGTGTTAGAAGTCAAAATCATTCATATAAAAATAGTATAGTCTTTAGGCTCGCTCGCCATTTGTGCTCAAGCACATCACTAGTTATAACTAAAAAGTGGGTGGAATCGAAGAGTAAAGGCGGGGTTAGTTTTCAAACGAAAGGCTAAAGTACGAAATAAAAGACAAAAGTTTCTCAGGACAGAAATTAAGAAGCAGGAGAGATAGACAAACTAAAAGGGGGCTCCATGACACAAGAAAAAGAGCTGAAGTTAAGAGAGGTGGGTAGAAGAATAGCTCAGTTAGTTCAGAAAAAAGAGAGTAGGAGAGGGAAACTTATGTAACCTTAACCAATGGTAGAGAACGATAACTGAGTAAGATAACTTATGCTACTGCATTCTAACTTTGCAATACGTCAAGTGCCACTATGTGGTGGGGTTCTTTCTAGTAATTGGCGAGTGAGCGAAGCGAGCGAGACATCATTAGGGGTGGATAATGCAAAATCGAGTATATGTTCGATGTATATGGATTGTACGTATGCCCTTAAACGCGCGTGCGGGTACCGTTTTTTCTCCTAAAAAACACCGCATACTAGTGATGCGCTCTAATAGCACAAAATAGCGAAGCGAGCGATGCATGTTCCTTGTAATTGCAGCTATTCCAGGCTACAAAATACTGTCAAAGTGAGAAAACAATAGTGGTAGCTTTTTTCTATGATGAAGGCTCCTGGTACCATAATCCTCAGGAATAGTCTAATAGGAACATTTTAATGGTTTTTCAAAAAGAAAGATTCTTTACTTTGCTACCTGTTTCTGTTTCGTTTTAGCTCTCCTCTTCTTTGCTCTTTTTTTTTAATTTCTTATCTCTCTCCTTACTAATTTTTCTTCTGGAGTTTCTAACGCCCTCAAAGCTCTTGACCGAGCGTTTCTAACGTTTTGTCTCTCTTTCGCATAATTTGTTTCACTGGGCATCGCTACTTCGTACGGCGGGTAAACAAAACAAAATGTTGCAAGCGCGTAGGAGAAAATGTGCACACCTACGCCAACGCAAGAACAAAAACAATTTCTAGACCTAAATATATATCGCGAACTTATAAGAGAGTCAGCTCCGCTGGCTTCGCTCGCTTCGCTGAATTATGCTTGACTTCTCTTTCTTCTGATACTACAGCATTAAGAAAGTCTTACTTGGGCTGCAAATTGTGGGATAATTCCTGCGTAACGCTTGTTTTTCAAGTTTCAAAAAGTTACTGCGACTGGTTACTATGCCATGGAAACCCTTTACCAGACTTAATTTCAAAACTTCGTAGTTTTGGGGGGCTACTAAAAATGCCGCTTGTTGGTTGTCGTGAAGTGCCACTGGTAGCCAGAATGGCTAAATGATAATACTAAGGAAGCCACCATTACTTGGAAGAAGCTGAGGTAAGTACGTAGTTCCATACTTGTTAGCTAAAATTACAAAAATAACTCTGGCTATTATGTTTTGTTAGAGCTGCGAGCTTGTTCACTGATCACTGGTAACTGAGGTAGTGAAATTGGATACTACAGAAGGTACCTCAGAATACATTATAATAATGCTGAGGAAGCCACTACTACTAGAGGAAAACTGAGGTAAGCACTTAAATCCATATTTTGTAAGTTAAAATGACAAAAATAACTCTGGCTTTTCTTTTATATAGTTGAGAGCTTGTTTTCAAGAGAGACTGGTAATTCAGATAGTCAGAATGGGTTCAATTTGATACTACAGAAGTTACTACTACTCAAGAAAATGAGGTAAGAAAGTAATTTTGTATTTGTTTGCTAAAATTAATTGTCTTTTGTTTTCCAGCTGAGAGCTTGATGTCAAGAATTACTGGTAATTGAGATGGTCAAAATAGCTTAAATTTGTAACTACAAAAATTAACAATACTCAGGAAATCGAGGCAAGTAGTAATTCCATATTATTGTTGGCTAATATTACAAAAATAACACTGGTCTATTTATTTTGGAGCTGAGAGCTTGTTCAAGAATTACTGGTAAATTGAGATAGTCAGAATTGCTCAAGTCTGATACTACAGAAGTTACCATTACTCAGGTAAGAGTGTAATTTGGTATTTGTGTTTGCTACTGCTATTATACAGTTCTGCATGAATTAAGAAAATATAAATTCTGTAGTAACAATACTGTAGTTTTGACTAGGCAGGCTCACTTACCATTTGTGCTGAAGCACACCACTCTAGTTGGGGAGCGAGCGTAGCGAGCGAGACACTTACAGGGGTAACACAATTGAAAATCGGGGATGTTTGTTTATTGGCGAGCGAGCGAAGCGAACGAGACAGTATTAGGGGTGGATAATGCAAAATCGGGTATATGTTATATATATGTATGTATGTATGTATGAATGGTACGTATGCCCTTTAAACGCGCACGCGTGGAACTTTTTTCTTCAAAAAACACTTTTTAGGCTTGACCCCAGTTTATTCTGAAACTACAGCATTAAGCAAGCCATAATTTATACTTAAGCTCCAAAGTGTGAGAAAATTCCTGCGAAAATGCTTGCTTTTCAAGAAACTAAAAGTTGATTCGACCGGTTACTATGGCATTGAAGACCCTTTTCCAGACTTAAATTCGAAACTTCGCCGTTTTTGGGGGGATACGGAGTGTCGCTTGTTGGTTGTCAAGAGTCATTGGTAGTCAGAATGCCGTAGACTCGAGGGAAGTTGAGGTAAGTACTTAATTCATTATTTTTTAGCTAAATATGCAAAAATAACTCTGGCCTTTCTTTTTTGTAGCTAAGGAGCTTGTTGTCAACAGTGACTGGTAAATCCAAATAGTCAGAATGGCTACATTTTGGTACTACAAAAGTTACCACTGCTCAAGAAAATGAGGTAAGAAAGTAATTTTTGTATTTGTGTGCTAAAATTGATGGTCTTTTGTTTTTGTAGCTGAGAGCTTGTTGTCAAAGAATTCGAGGACCCCAGATAATCAAAGTTATTTAAATTTGATACTACAAAAGTCATCAAAACTCAGGAAATTGAAGTAAGTAGTAATTCCATATTTGTTGGCTTAAATTACAAATAATAACACTGATATTTTGTTTATTGTAGCTGAGAGTTTGTTCAAGAGTTACTGGTAACTGAGATTATCAGAATGGCAGATGTTTGATACTACAAGAGTTACATTAATCAGGTAAAAGAGTGATTTTGTATTTGTTTATTGAAATAAAAGGTCATAACTGCTATTATAGTGTTTGCATGAACTAAGCTAAAACATATTAACAATACTGTCATTATGTTACCTAACTATCAGGCTCGCTCGCCATTTGTGGTCAAGCACACCACTAGTTTATATATAATGTTTGGATTGTATGTCATTTTGTACTTTGACCTCCGTATTTTTGTGTTCGTGCAGCGTTCGACCCCGTCCCAAACTTCACTAAACAGAATCCTCTGGTTTAGCGACCATTACCCGTATCAGCTTAGAAATTGAATTGTTTACCGCTTTGAATTGTTTTGCGGGTGCAGTTAAAACGCAAAATCTTTTGGGAGCTCCATTTGTATTTGAGTTAGTAGTGGTGGTGGTAAGTTAATAGGCTATTGATCACAGTTATAAGCCCTACTCAACAGCATTTACTTGAAAATTCATTGTCCACTAGACGAACCACGAAGGTAAGTCTTGCGTAGATATGTTCAGTTGTGTGAAAGTATTGTGCATTACAACTACTATTAAGAATATCACAAAGAAAATTTTAAATAACGTGACTTGATTTTGTTGCTTCTCTTTCAAGTTGCGGGGAGCGGTTACTATGGCATTGAAGCCCCTTTACCGCATATACTTAATTAAAAAACTCGACTTTATTTTAGTAGCTGGAGTGTTAGTTGTTAAAACTAGTGATGTGCTTGAGCACAAATGGCGAGCGAGCCTAAAGACTATACTATTTTTATATGAATGATTTTGACTTCTAACACTGAAGCTACTGAACATAAGGTCCAGTTTTTTAATTTAGCATACAGGGTAAAGGGATTTCAGTGCCATAGTAACAACTCTCTGCAACTGCTTGGAAGGAAAACAACAACAACAAAACAATACGCATTATTTAAAAGTTTTCTTTGTGATATTCTTTAGCTAAGTAGTGGTTGTAACACACAATGCTTTGACACGACTGGACATACACCTACACAGACTTATCTTCGCAGTAGTCTAGTGGACAATGTATTTTCAGGTAAATACTGTTGCGCACGGCTTATAACCATGACAAAGAGCGCATTGACTTACCACCGCCACTAACTCGAATAGAAATGAAAGTCCCTAAGTTGTCAAGTTTTAACTGCACCCGCAAAAGAATTCAAAACAGTAAACAATTCAATTTCTTGGGTGATACGGGTACTGATCGATAAACCGGAGGATTCTGTTTAGTGCAATTTGGGACGGGGTCGAAAACCGAACTAACAAAAAAAACGCGAGGGTCAAAGTACAAAATTGCCTTACGTACGTCCATACATATATACAAATAAACAAACATCCCCGATTTTTTCATTTTTACCCCTGTAAGTGTCTCGCTCGCTACGCTCGCTCGCCAATTAATCATTTAATAATAGTGTAGTTTAAGGGTGTTCAAGCACACCACTAGTTGGCGAGCGAGCGAAGTGAGCGAGACAGTATTAGGGGTGGATAATGCAAAATCGGTTATATGTTATATGTATATATGTAGCTATGTATGTATGGATTGTATGTATGCTCTTTAAACGCGCGCGCAGGGAATTTTTTTCTCTCAGGGGTAACACAATTGAAAATCGGGGATGTTTGTTTATTGGCGAGCGAGATAGTATCAGGGGTAGATAAGGCAAAATCGGGTATATGTTATATGCATTTATGTATGGATGGTACGTATGCCCGTTAAATGTGCGTGCGGGTGCCGTTTTCCCCCTAAAAACACGGCTTTTTAGGCTTGATCCAACTTTCTTCTGATACTACAGTTTTAAGCAAGTCTTACTTGAAACTTGGGCTCCAAATTGTGAGATAATTCCTTTGAAGCGCTTGTTTTTCAAGTCCCAAAAAGTTACTGCGAATGGTTACTATGGCATTAAAACTCTTTACCAAACATAGTTTGAAAAACCTAGTCGTTTTGGGGGGGGGGGGCTGCTAAATATCGCTCATTAGTTGTCAAGTGCCACTGGTAGCCAGAGCGGCTAAAAATATTAAAACCAAGGGAGCCACCATTACTTGGGAGAAGCTGAGTTAAGTACGTAGTTACATATTTGTCAGCTAAAATTACATAAATAACTCTGGCTATGTTATTTTTTAGTAGAGCTGCGAGCTTGTTCATCAGTTAGTGGCAAATTGAGGTAGTCAGAATGGCTGCAATTGAATACTACAGAAGTTACCACTGTCAGAATGCCGTATAACAATGCTGAGGAAGCTACCATTACTAGAGGAAAACTGAGGTAAGTACTTAATTCCATATTTGTAAGTTAAAATTACAAAAATAACTGTGGCCTTTTTTTTTATAGTTAGGTTGAGAGCATGTTTTCAAGAGAGACTGGTAATTCAGATAGTCAAAATGGGTTTAATTTGATACTACAGAAGTTACTACTACTCAAGAAAATGAGGTACGAAAGTAATTTTATATAATATGTTTGCTAAAATTAATTGTCTTTTGTTTTATAGCTGAGAGCTTGATGTCAAGAATTACTGGTAATTGAGATAGTCAAAATAGCTTAAAGCTATAGTATAAGAATAATAAAATTTAGTTTTTAATTTTCTTCCTTGGATCTGGAAAAAGGTCCCATTCTGATGCTCCTACTATTAGTCTATCACCATCAGATGCTTTGTGCCATGAATCTACAAGTAATGATGTTAGTGTAGGTGAGACAATGAATTCATTACAACCAAGTTGCTGTGAACCGGCACCCACAACTGGATATGTTAATACAATGGGGCAGATAGAACCTCGGGGTCCTTATACATGCTGCACATGGCTCCATTGATCGGCTGAGGCATTTATCTCAAGAAATGACAGATGCACAAAAGATTCAATTTCTTACTAATCATTTCAGACCCTCACCAAATGATGTTCTACACTCTCATCCTGTTACTAAGCAAGGAAGGTGTTGGAATGCCACCTTTCAGCTTAGATGGCTTCATGGCAGTCATATAGTAACAAACTTGAAGGTGGTCTCTGCCGTTACTGCGTTCTTTTTCCACAACAACCAGATCGTGGTGGTAGCCAAGGAGCAAATCCAGGTGTTTTAGTTTGTTCTTCTTATCAAAAGCCATATACAAAGGCATTAGGAAAGAATGGCATTCTTACTTCTCATGACAAAAGTTCAATGCATTGTCGTGCAGCAGAAAAGGCTGACCTTTTTGCTCAAAATTTCAGAAATCCTGATGATAGAATTGATAATCAGCTTCTGAAACAGCAAAATAAACAAGAACAAACAAACAAGGATATTTTGCGTCTCATTGTGATTGCTGTCGAGTTCTTAGCTAAGCAAGGCAATAAACAAGAACAAACAAAACAAGGATATTTTGCGTCTCCTTGTGATTGCTGTCGAGTTCTTAGCTAAGCAAGGCTTACCATTCAGAGGTAATAATGATGATAAAGTGGATTTTTCTGATGAAAGCATAAAATAGAGGCAATTTTGTAGCTCTTCTTCCATTGATGGGGAAATTTAGTAGTACACTTCACAATCACCTGCTATTTGCTAAACGTAATGCCCTTTACACAAGCAAAACTATACAAAATGACAATTAATGTCTATGCTTGTAAAATAAGGGAGAGTCTAACAAAAAATGTATGGGAAAAGAATTTACCTTTTACTGCTATTGCAGATGAGGTGACTGATCCTCATGCTAACCAAGAAATCATTTCGGTATGTTTGAGATTTGTAGATTTAACTTCTCCAAAAGAACCACATATTAAAGAATGTCTCATTAATTTTGTGAATTTGGAGAGAGCAAATGCTTCCGCCATTTGTGCTAAGATATTGGATTCTCTTTCTCTTCCCTCAGTCTCTTTAGATCCAGTAAAGATTCGAGGTCAGGCTTACGATGGAGCTGCTGTGATGTCATCAGATATCGCAGGTGTACAGGCTAAACTTAAAGAAATTTCTCCATTAGCCCTTTACACACATTGCTACTTCCATTGCCTTAATTTATCTGTTGCTGCTTCAAGCTAAGTTCAGGAAGTAAGAAATCTTATTGGCCTTATGAATGAAGCACACTTGTTTCTATATCATAGCCCAAAACGGCAGAGGATGCTTGAATTGACTAAGCATGAATACCTCCCTAACTCACTCTAAACTTCCTGGTCTTTGCAAGAATAGGCGGGTAGAGCAACATACTTGCTATGCAATTTTTCATTAGATGTATGAGGTTTTGGTTCTTTCCCAACAGGATTATCCAGAGTTAGTATCTCAAGAAGGAAGTTGGAACTAGAACAGTGACACAAAAACATAGTCACAAGGGCTTAAGAATTCCCTTACTTACTTTCAAACCATAGCTACATTCATTATTACAAAGAATGTCCTTGATGAAGTAAAAAAGCATTGCATCGAAACTACAAAAATGTGAGCAAGATGTTTATGAGGCATATACTATGGTAAATACTGTTATTGAGAACATTGATACTTCTAAAAAAAATATCGATATGGTTTTCAGTTCTTGGTATGAAGAAGTACTAACTTTGGCCAATAAAGTAGGTGTTGCTGAATTTGTGCCAAGAAAAACAAGCTTGCAAAGGATTAGAAGCAATACTCCTAGTGAGTCTCCTAGTCAGCACTACAAAAGGGCAATTGCAATTCCTTTGATTGATTCACTTCTAGTCAAATGAAGGAGAGATTTTCTAATGACCATGGTCACTCTAAAAGATTATTATTCCTTATTAGTAGGGTCAAAATGATGCATGACCCCAAAAAAATTGCAAGAATACGTTTTTTGACGTCTTTCTGTTGCATAAGGTTTGGAGAAGACTATATCAAAAGTTGCCAGAAATTGCACCACCAGAAAGGGTATAAATGTGAATAACAAAAAAATGGCCGCCAATATGAATCAAAATGACTAATAATCAACACTTTTCTTTCGAACTGAGCAATTTCTCATCTTTGTTAAGCACAAATGTACAGTGATAATATTGATATTTGCTAATGGATGAACAAAGATGGCCATAATGTTACAAACAATTATCGTGGCATCAATTTAGTGATCAATTTCATCATCATCAAAAACTAAGTTCATAATAATATTGTTGCAGTTTCCATCTTGGCACTGCCCACATGCTGAGGTGCATTCTAGCCCATGTTTCTTGCAGCTACACCTTAGTGTGCTGCATCCTGATATGCAGGTACATTGAATCATTTTAAGGAGTGTTTCAGGTGCAGGATTTTTGTCCATCATGAGTGGAACAAGTTTATGCCCTTGTACATCCCAGCCCCATTCAGTAGGATCCATGCCTTCATTCATGCCGATCCATTGCATGACTTGTAAATAAGTCCGCTGAGAGTGAAGGTTTGTGGCCGAAGTTGTTGGTGGCAGTCTTTCAGGTTTGACAAAAAAAAATAGGAGGCTATAGCACAATGACTCTAGGCTGTCTGATTGCATCCCATTAAACAAGGAGACCATTGCTGTGCAGCCAGTACTTTCAATAGTAGCTTGGTCTGCCTTTGGTAAACAAAATACCTTTGCACAGGCCTGCAAGATAGAATTGTCATTAACGAGTTTTTGGAAGACAGTTTTCTTACCAACCCCAAATATTCTTGAAGTGGTGTCGCAACCAGAGAATGCATGGGCAAACAACATATCACAGCACACACCATCACCAAGTAACTGCTTCAGAACTTTGATGTTATACACATTAATGCGTTTTTCTTTGTTGTCAGACCGAAAACAAAGATCCTTGCAGTCTTTTGCTGCAAGATACAGTAGCAAGACCAACAGATCTGTGTCTTTTCCAATGAGGGTTGTTGACTTGTATGATGACATTGTAATGGCTGCTTTCACAATGTCTACATCTGTATCTCCCTCAGCATGGATAACATGGCAGCCTTTCTGTCGCAAGTTGTCCCCAATCAGGTATATAAGGGCCTGTTTGTTTTGGCAAGGAAATGGTCCTTTTTCCCAACGAATTTTGTTGCATCTGATATGTTGACCTTATTTGTAATTTGGGTTTTTCGACGCTGATGTGCATTGTCCTTTGTAGTTGGTCCTCTACTGTTCCCATCAAAGACAACAGTAACCTTGCCATAGAGATTGTATGTAAAGAATGCATAGGTACAAGCTATAGAACTATAGGTGCTTCCTTCCTGCCATTTCAATGGATGTAGCAGTGAACCTCCAACAAGGACATATTCATCGGTTTTGGGGATGGAATGAAATACAGCATCGTCTGATGAAGTGACATATGTTCATATGGCATTCAGAAGTTGGGCTTTATCTGCCTTCTGTAAAAGATACTTTTCTTCAAACAAGGCTGGTGGGTATGATACTTCATCACCTCATCTAGGCAGAGTTCTCCAGACTAAGGAACCTTCAAAACAACAGACCAAGATCAATAGTTTGGTGACCAGTCATCTTGATAGCCTTAGCTGCTGCTAGTGTCTTGACTTTACTCTTACCTTTGTAAGAATATGAAAAAACAGATTGTCCTTCCATGTGTTTTTTCTAGCTGCTGGTTGTTGTTGTTTTTTAAATCTGTTTGACCTTAAAAGGTCAAATCTATTGGCACAAGAAATGATTCTTGTGCTAGGGAGCTATACTAGCTGCAAGAGGCTAACACATACAACTACTTCTTGAAACAGCTCTTGTTGTAAAACTTACCGTTCCTGGACCTCAAATGTCTTGTGAAGTTGTCACCTGTTAAAGGTAACTACATTATTATATGTCACATGACACTAGGGGTCCCCAAACTAATTAAAGTGTCTCTAATAATGGTCTAAGAGGTTAGGTATACATTTTAGGCACTAATAGTGAATAAGGAATGGTACCAAAAGTGGTGAGAAATATTAACAATCAGCCATTTCTTAAATTGGTGGTCTTTTTAATCAAAGACTATTTATATACTTTCTGGTAACTTATTTTTTGGCAACTTTTGATACATGCTTCCTCAAGCCATATACTACAGGAAAATGCTATAAAACATTTTCTTGCAATTTTTGGGGGGTTAGCACATTTTTTTCCATATTTTGACCCTACTATATACCTTCCATTATAACCCTAAGTGACAATTTGAACATAGAAAGTATTAAGGAGGCCAAACAATTTTTACACTTTTGGGAGAGTGATCTTCCTTTCCCAAGTTCTTTACAAAATGAGCTTACGCGGTGGCAGACCCTTTGGCAGAGTCAATTAGGGGCTGATATTCCAAATACTTTTCTCTTGGCACTTGGATCATGTGATAGTGATTTGTTTCCGAACATGCATCAGCTACTCTTAATATCATCTACACTATCAATTACAAGTGCTGAAGCTGAACGTTCCTTTTCTTTGTAAGAAGAATAAAAACCTGCTTAAGATCTATCATGGCTGAAGAATGTATGTCTGACCTTGGAGTGATTGCCATGCATTATAGTGAAATAATTTCAATGGATAATGTCTGCCTAGCATTCACTCAAACTCATGCTCGAAGACTTTTCAACCTTCACTTTTTGTTGACTAAATATCATTCCATTATACTTTCTGTTGGCTATAATCATCATTGTATTACTTAATCAATTCTTTTTTTTTTTAAATCGTCATTTTTTTTCCTAAGGTGGGTGTGGTTTGGGTTTGGTTATGGGTTCAATTTTCTTAGAACCCCCCCTTGTCAAAATTCCTGAATCCAGCCCTGTCACTAATATATATATAGACGGGTGTTTTTGAACATTGCAGTTAGTCTAGATAAAGCTCAGAATAGTTGCATTCACCTTTGGTGGCAGCGGTTTGGGAAACGACTGAACATTTGTATGGCAGATAGTCAGCCAGATTTGAAACAATATAACTTACGATCAAAACAGAAGAATAGAACAGACAGCGATCAAGAAAAAAATGCTAAATCGATGACGACGGAGGAGACTACAACTCTGTTTCTGGCTTTTATAAAGGAAATGCAAGCAGATCGAAAGAAGGATGAAGAAAGAAAAATACAAGAGGAAGAACGAAGATCTGAAGAAAGGCGCCGTGAGCAGGAACAACGGAAACTAGAAGAAACACGAAAAGAGACTGACCGAATGGATGACGAAAGAAGATGAGACAAGGAATGAGGAGACTTGTTGGAAAAATTCGCTACTATTACAGCCAGTAGCGGAGTGGCGGTGGCTGATCACGCAGGTAAAGCTGAGAGCCGCTCAAGGGATGCTGACAAAATTCCCAAACTTAGAAATCTCAAAAAGGAAGAAGACGAAGAGGCGTACTTCAATGCGTTTGAAGCACACATGGACAGCTACGCTGTGGACAAAGAATCATGGGTTAAACATCTCACCCCAGTGTTGAATCCTGATGCCTCTGAAGTATATATGGGGTTGGACACAGGCGACCGAAAGGACTACATGAAAGTTGAGGGATGCACTTTTCGCCCACTATAGCATCGACAACAGTGCTTACCGTCGCAAGATGGACGAGTTTCAATGAAAATTATGCGAAACTTGGACAGTGAGCGGTCGGAGATACATGAATCTGGCCAGGTGATGGCTTGGAGGTTGCACTACTGTCAATGAAGTCGTAGATAAACTGACCATTGATGCTATGACAAAGTTGATGCCGAGACAACTGAGCAACCACGTGAAGGATCGTCATCCCGATACAGCAGCGATAGCATCGAAGTTGGCAGATGACTTTGTACGCACTAGGGGATGGAACTACAATGTGTCCGAAAAGTCCAGTGCGGATAACTAAAAAAAATATAGTTGCCGCGAAGGAAAACCGACTTTGAATCCTGCTCAGGCTGAGCAACCGAATGGGCATGAAAACGAAGAGATAAAATTTCCGGTACCACCTGGAAGTAGTTCTACTTCAGGTAAAAAGTTTATTGATCCCAAGTACTTTGACAAGGAAAAGGGGAGTCAGTGTTTCCGCTGTCATAAATGGGGCCACAAAATACGAGATTGCCCAGAGAAGGTTTGTGGTGCCGTTCGGAACACTCCTTCACCTGGAAAGAACTGGCACAAATTAATGGATTCGTCGGAATACATGCGTGCAGCATCGTCCTAGACTCAGGGGCTGACTCTACGATGATCGCTGAAGATCTAGTACCGGAGGCGGCGTACACAGGTACTACTCAACATATTGCTGGAGTGCACGCGGTGGGCTGTGATATGCTGTTAGCGAACATGAAAATCACTATTGGAGGGTGACATTTTGGGGTCACAGCTGCGGTGGTCCCTAAACCACCCCACGACACTTTACTAGGCCGAAACTTTGAAAAGTTACCAGTTTTGTTGCGAGAAGCCTTGACGGAGGAAAAGGAGCATGAAGTAGCCGTAGTTACTAGATGTCTGAGTGCCACAGAGGAGCTTCAAAGGCGCTTGGATGAAACCGCCGACGAGAAACTAGAGACTGAATCGGTTTTCCCATTTGGAGCCGACTTTGGGGAAGATTTTTTATCGACGGAGACAACCGATAAGCAGAAGAATTCGAGGCAACAAAGGAGGTGTGAGAAACAACAGCATTTTCATCAGAACTCGGACGACTTAGAGGACGAGTTGGCTATTGGACCAAAGGAATTTGTGGCTGAACAGCGAAAGGATTCATCACTTCAACCACTGTGGGAAGTCGCCGAAAATGATCGCCGTGAAGAGGACCGAGTAGAGAATAATAATAATGAACAAATCAAAGTAGAAAATGGCTTGCTGTACCGTGACCAGACTGGTAACGGTGAGCCAGTTAAACAGCTAGTAGTGCCGCAATCATACAGGATGAAACTTTTATCATTGGCGCGTCGTCTTCCTAGCTGGCAGCTCACCTAGGAAGACGACGCACAAAGGAAAAATTGGGACGAAGATTTTATTTGCCAGGAATGAGTACTGCAGTCAATCAAATGGTCAAATAATGCGTGGAATGTCAAAAGAGTAACCTAGTCAAGCAAGGCAAAGCTCCACTTCATAACCTTCCAGTGATTACCACGCCCTTTGAATGGGTTGCTGTGGACATTGTGGGGCCCTTACCTTTGACGGAGCGAAAGAATCGGTACATTTTGACACTGATCGACATGGCTACTCGTTATCCTGAGGCCATTCCGCTTCGACAAGTGGACGCTAACTCGGTGATAGATGGACTACTGAATTTCTTTGGACATTTCGGACTGCCAAAAGAATTGTTGTCTGACAGGAACACGAATTTTACCTCATAGCTGATGATGGAAACCTGCAAGCGACTCGGCGTTGGTAGAATTCTCTCGTCCCCCTATCACCCTGAATCAAATGGGATGTTAGAGAGATGGCACAGCACTTTGAAGGCTATGCTGAGAAAATCTGGTAGAGGAAGAAAAGAATGGGACTTACTACTGCCTACACTATTGTTTGCTTATCGGGAAGCAGCTCATGAAGCAATCAGATTTTCGCCGTTTGAATTGGTTTTCGGAAGAGCGGTTAGAGGACCTCTGGATGTCGTCAAAGCGCAGTAGGAAGGAACAGAGACATTGCCCATTTCAGTGACTGAGTATTTGACAAATCTTTACGAGAAAATGGATGAGATTGCAGCAATCGAGGGAAGTCAAGACCAGCGAGTGAAAGCGAAGTACAAAGAAATTTACGACAAAAGAAGTACGCAGCGGTCGTTCCAAGTAGGAGATTCAGCCCTGGTACTCATGCCAGAAGGAAGTAGCAAATTAGAAGCGAGCTATACGGGACCTTTCCAAATTGAAGAACAAGTGTCACCAGTGACCTACCGTCTGTCAATACGTGGTCGGAAGAAAGGTCGAGTAGTGCATGTGAATCTCTTAAAGGAATGGAACACACCGACCGCTAATGCACTTGCAGTCGCAGTAGTACCTGAAGGATGGCATGATGATGAGGGAGACATCGTAACATTGGATATGGGTTGCTCAGAAATGCCCAACTATGGAGATAATCTGACTGAAGACCAAGTATCAGAGGCCAAGTTGCTGGTGAGGAAATATCCCGAGTTATTCAGCACTACTCCGGGTGAAACAGACAGGGAAAGCCATGAAATCAGAACGGGAATGGCAAAGCCGCTCCTTACAGAATTCTGATAGCATACATCAATTCTGTAAGGGAGGAATTAAAAACAATGGAAACTTGGGAATAATTAAACCCTCCAAGAGTGCGTGGTCTTCGCCTTTGGTAACGGTAGCCAAGAAGGATGGAAAACTACGGTTGTGTGGCGATTATAGACGGGTAAATGCAGTGACTAAAGATGATCCCTACTGTATGCCACGTCAGGATGAAATTCTAGACGAGATTGGATCAGCAAAATTTATTACCAAGCTTGATATGTTGAAGGGGTACTATCAAGTGCCAATGATTGCCAAAGACAAGGAGAAAACAGTGTTCGTGACACAGCTGGGTAAATACTAGTTTAGGCGCATGCCGTTTGGCTTGAAAAATGCACCGACCACATTCCAGAGGCTAGTCGACCAGATATTCTATAGACTGTCAGATTACGTAGCGTCCTACATAGATTACGTAGCAATATTTTCTTTGTCGTGGCCAGAACATTTAGTGCATTTGGAACAAGTGTTTGAAGTATTGAAATCAGCTGGATTGACTTTGAGGACTGACAAATGCATGGTTGGTGCCGACTCCTGTGTCTTCCTGGGTCATCATATTGGAGGGGGAATAGTGAAACCATTGAAAGCCAAGATTGAAGCAGTACAGAGTTTTCCTTACCCAAAGACGAAGCAGGATATTCGAGCCTTCTTGGGGCTGACTGGCTACTATCGGCGTTTCATTCCCCACTATGCAGCCAGAACAATGAACCTAACGGATGCTCTCACATCCAAGCACTCTCGGTTGGACTCAAGATATGAAACAGGAGTTTGAGGATATGAAGTCAGCTCTCACTGGAGACGCAGTGCTAATTTCTCCTAATTTTAAGGTAAGTTTGTGTAGGTACATGTCCAGTTGTGTCAAAGCAGTGTGTGTTACAACCAAGCTAAAGAATATCACAAAGAAAATGTTTAAATAACGTGTATTGTTTTGTTGTTGTTTTTTCTCTTCAATTCAAGCAGTTGCAGCGAGTTGTTACTATGGCACATAAATCCCTTTACCGTGTATGCGAAATTAAAAAACTGGACCTTATTTTCAGTAGCTTCAGTGTTAGAAGTCAAAATCATTCATATAAAAATAGTATAGTCTTTAGGCTCGCTCGTCATTTGTGCTCAAGCACATCACTAGTTATCATTTTTATTGCTACTATAAATATTATTATAGCTCATTTAGTCTTCTTAATCAAAATCAATCCAGAACTTCTCACTTGAGGGGACATACGTTTAAGAATTATTCATACTAGCTCGCTATGTTGTCTACACTTAAGCACACAGTGACTGATGAATAAAAAATAAAACTAGAGCACAAGAGTGCAAACCCTCAGTGTAATTAATTTTATTAAAACAATGCATTAATTTGCAATTAAAGTAACTACTGTACTGCTGTATTAAAAAGTTCTTAAAATTTCAGCTTATAAAAGTAATCGTTTTGTTCTATTTATGAATGCAACATTAACATATTTAGCTAGCTGTATAATTATGCTATAGTTTGGACAACTTAGTCTCACAGTGTAAAGAAATGTATCCCAACAAGCTGATGTGGTTTTACAGCAACCAATAAAGCCCATGAGCATGGCAACCACAGGAATATATGGACTTTCATGACATGCACGTTGTGCACTTCTTTGAAGAGCAGGCATACTTACAGTTGATGAAAGAATCACACTTCCAGCAACAGAAGAGGCATCCTAAAGTAAAATACACCATGAGCAAAAGATTAGCACGAGAAATATGAACGGGCTCGGTAAAATTTGTTTATCATGTGACAGCACTGTGATTCTAAATAAGTAAAGGAATGATAGGCATGGCCGTATAACAGTACTCAACGTAGTGTTGTCTTAGTTAAAACTAAAACTAAAACTAAAATTAATTTTAGTTACACCTAATGCATTTTAGTAAACTAACCAGAACTAAATTTCACATAGGATGATAATAAGATGAATAAAAACTAAACTAAATTTATTTTGTAGTCAAAACTAAAAATATAAATCGCTAGATTGGATTGATCTGTGGTAGTCCAGGAAGCAAAACCCTTTACTAAATTGTTTCTTCATAGCACCTGATAAATTGTTTGGCTAAGGCAAATTATTGGACAGCAGTCTGCAGTTGCTCAAATATCTAGCCCAGCCTCTTCCCACACAACCAAAACTAAAACTAAAATGGAAGTTAAAACAAGAATTGAAATCAGTACATTAGAAAAACCAAAATATAACTAAAAGTGTGGTTGTTGTTAGTGAAAACTAAAACTAAAATTAATCTTGAAATATTTCTTGTCAAAAAAACTATAACTAAAACTAAAATGTAAATGTTCAACCAAAACAACATTAGCTAACTCAATGTAGTTTCTGCCTTTTTTCTCTCGTTTTCTCAAAAACTTAGTCGAAATTCAAAGTGTCAAATTGAAGGTGACTTAATCTCTAAGTTCTAAGTCATAAGTCATGAAAGTCTGCCATCTTCGAGATCAACTGTTGACAGAATGAATGAATGAACGACTAGAGGCGTAGTGTAACTCTCATGCACATGCGCGCTTAGGGTGGTTTATAAAAATAAAATTGTAGCAGTCTCTTCTCAGTGGATCAGAATCCAGGGGGGTGGGTCCCAGGGTGCCAGGGCCCCACCCTCCTCCCAAACATTAATATACGGATATAGGCAATAATAGTTTATAGGTCAACTGCAGCCTAACTGCTCTTGATTGTACAATCAATCTTGAACAATTTTAAAATTTCGTAAGTTTTGACCTAAATATATTAAAGGCCACTCCCTGTCGCTAGCGCTGGATCTGCCCCTGCTTCTACCTGCATTCAGTCTTCTATATACCAGAGTATCGGACGGTTTGTTGGTCAGAGTTGTTACCTTCGGAAGTTGAGTCAGGCTGTTAGTGATAACTCTTGTTCAATGGACAAAGTAAGTTAAAAGCATTGGGCTAGCTCACATATTAACTAATACTACAATAGCTACCTGTAGCAATTCTGGACTTTACAAGGTAGTTAAGAGTAAGTTTTCTACATTTTGCTCAATTTTATGACTGATTTTAATCAATAAGATTCGGCATAAGTATTGAATCTTATTGATTTAGGCAAATAATTATGTAGAGCAGATATGCCAAATCCTTATACCATGTTGCACTCAACATGGTGCTTGCATAGTGACAATATATCAATATTAAATGCCGTGATTGATTGAGCATGGAATGCCCCCTAAATTAATGGTCAATTATACAACCCACCACAAATATTCCTTCTTACATAGCAAATGATAGACCTTAGCACTCATCAGCTCATATTACAAAGTGCAAAGTTTATTGCAGATACACTCAGACCAGATAAGTTCCTTAATTCAAACAATACTGTGATAAGATCACTCAAATGTAATACTGTGACTATAACTTTCACTTTTAATTCTTTTAAAGTCATGCTTCGAGTCTGAGCTATGAAAAGTGTGTACACACCAAAATAACCATAACACAGATTTCTGTAGATTTGTAAGCTATACAATGTAAATAATCTAAAAATGGAAGAAACCAAAGATGTTATCATAGGCCTTAAGTACATATGCCGTCCAATTTTGTAACATTAAGTTTACATATTCTAGAATATTTTTCAGTGCTGTGACAAATGTAAGCTTCATTTCAATATTACAATCTTATTGCTTGTGCTTCAAAGGCTGTTTTGATTGCGTAAAACTATTATATATAATGGGATAGGAATATGTTCCTTAAGCCCCACTATAAAACTGCTTTACTTGATTGAGGTTTTCAGTGTTACTATTGGTGAAAGATATTTTTATTGCTTTCTGATTTCAGTATTACAACAATAACACAAAACTAAGGTGCTAGGTGAGTCTTTAGAGGATGTTCAATAATACGTGCAAAAAATAGACCCTAAACCCAGATATAATAGTGAATATTAGCAGTACATGTACTATGTGCATAAACTGATGAAACTTACAAAAAAAATGTTTTTGTGCTTTTCCAACATAATATAAACATAAGATATTAGCTATTATGTCAAATTATAGAGGCAATAATTTAATAATTACACTAATATTGTACAATAAATATAAAAATCAATAATAAAATAAGTTTTTAAATATTACATTTTCGAAAAAAAAATTGTGAGACATTATTATGAATTAATTAAATGTAAATGATGTCAGAAATAATCTTCATTCAACAATATTGTAAAAATTCTGTTTGAGTATTCGGATATTTGTTTTAATTTTTTCCTTGCTTTTTTAGCGTTTACTACTAACCTATTGGACTGGAGATGGTGCAGTCCCTTTATGGTTAGTGGTACTCCACTAGTGGTGAGTAGTGGGAGATATTTGGTTGCAAGTCTCTCGTAGGACTTCTGGTTAAAGATTCGTGGTCCTACATAATGTTGACCATATGCTTGTAAACATATGCTTATATAGGCTCTGTGCATGGACAAATATGTGCATGTGTATATGAGTATGCATGTGAATATAATATATGAGTGTGCTATGGTGTGGCAAAATCACCTCCCCACTTCAGTAACCATTATTAGGAACAGTGGATCTAGCTAATTTTTTCTTCTTCTAATTTTCTAAGAATGCTGGCACTGTTATTACAATGGACCACTTCAGAGTTTATGCATATATTGATTAGGGCAGAGTTTAGTGTTACCCAAATAGGAATGAGCTTTCAATGAATTCTTCTATTACTATGCATTGCAGATTGGTTGTTTTAAACTTTACCATTTAAGGTATATGTGTTGCTCTGGCCTTCCCCATGATGATGTGTAATAATACATCATAGGAATGCAATATAAAGAACTATGTGTATGAGACACAACTGACTCTAAGGATGATTGTATTACATCCAGAAATTCATAGTTGTGTATCAAATTCTCACTCCCCAAGATGTTAACATACTGGATGAAATTTGCAACATTTTATTACATTATGATTATAATCAACTGTCTCTTAATAGCTTATATCCTCTAGTTTCTTCATTTAAAACATCTTATAGTAATGACTAACTATAGACACAATAATACGCTTCAAACTGGGATATCCAGGCAGCAACTCCATTTTTAACATCAAAACTAAGTTTTCCAAACTCCCCATTCTAACAGCCCAAGTAAGTAGAGGACAACTTCAAAAAAGTTAGCTAGTTTCAATTCATATTTTATCATTAGGGATGGTGTAGCTATTAATAGACTTGTACACATTGTGGTAGAACCTCCCACATGACGGAGCACACCCTTAGCCACTCCTATTTGAACCCTGAACATCTATCACTTTATCGGCATGCATTATTAATCTATTATTTCTATCTAGCGAATTTCATGCACTCCAATTAACCCGCATCACCATTACCTCATTACTTCCTGCGCCTGCTCAGTGGGTTTACTATATAATAGCCTGCTGGATACGTGCACCTGCCAGTGTCAGTTCATGAGTCTAACAATTACACTTAACTCTGGTGAACCTTCTGTTCTGCCTTAAACAGCAGAGGGCCTATAATAGGGTTGTGTGTGTGAGCTCTTGACACTCTGGTGGCAGCTACTCCCTTAGTTGTCTCCCTGACATCCTACCACACACATCAGGTGATGAGGCTTGCACCAGATTCTACTTCTTACTTCATTAGTTAGGGACATTCTTATTTCAGGAGTAGTTACTTAAGATTAGCTATAATCAAAATATAATATATGATTTTATAGCCTAAATTACTTGATTGTTTTTTCAATTATTGAAAAAATGGTGTCAGAAATATTATTGAATAAGTATGTTTGAACAAGTTTGTACAAAGAACTCAAGTAGAAAGCACATAAAGCTAAGTGCATGAACACCTGTATTTGTGTTGTATAATTAACCAATATTGAAGGAAATGTTTACGACGGCAATGGCTATATTTCTAATCATGAATAATTCATTGGCTTAGCTGGGTTGGTAAAGCGTCATCATATTCAGTCAAAATGGCAAACTGTATCTATAATGCAAGTGAAATTGGTGAGTTAAATAACCACGAAACTTTCGAAAGGGAAGGCCAAAGCTTCACAAGCCCAATTCTACAATCATGTACAGAAGAACAGAGAGGCTTAGAAGCAGAAGAGATAGACAAAGGAGCAGAAGGAGAAGGAGTGGCATCAGAGAGAAAGAGAGAATGAGAGGAAAACTAATGTAACTAAACCAAGTGGAAGACTAAAATAACAATTGATAAAACTGCCTTACTATGCCTTCCTAAATTTGGTACATCAAGCATACTGTGTGGTGGGGTCTTGCTCAATTGGTATTTGTGCTATTGCTCATATATCCTGCTAGTGATGAATACATATAGCTATTTAGTATTCAACTGTTAGTTCAAGTTGGTGCATCATGCATTGCCATGGTGACCCTCATGCATGTCATGAATATGTGGAATTTAATTAACAAAATAGCGATATTAAAATTTTCTAAATGTGATTATTATCGCATAATTACAGTACTGTACTTTAGTTTTTGGAAATGAACTTATTTAACAACTTTATTATAAGTTTAGATGTGAATGACAAACGCCATACTGTCCTATATAACCATTCTAAGCATATAAGCTATTAACTATGGAATGTTTCCTGAGTTGTACACACATTCAAAATTATTCACGAGTGGTCAAATGTCCTATGAATAATGCTATTTTATGACACGACTCTGTCTGACCCAGCACAGTTATGAGTTACTGGTAGTTACTGGTACAAGATGTTCAAAATTTACCATAATTTCTTAGAGGTCAAAAATGTGGTCAAAAAGAAGCAAACTCTGAGTAACTAGTGGCTTGATAGAATACATAAAACTATAATTTTGAAACACTATATCAGCAACATGTATAGTAGAACTTTGACTTTGATAAGGGAAAAATCCAAACAAAATGCAATATAACTTTACTACAAACCCTTACTAAAGAAGCATGGTGGATATATTCTTACATAGTTTGGTATTTTTAAAAACTCAATGACTAAGTATTAAGTTTTAGTGATACAATATTCTTACAATTTTACTACCTCGGAAAAAAAAGCAAGCACTGCTTTGATAATGTTTTGCAAAATGAAGCATATTAAAAAATATGATAGATAATATTGGGGAGGAAAAATTAGAGTATTTGTTACGTGAGTAACCCATTGAAAAATGTAATACATGTATTGATACTACAATATGAGGGAGTTATTGTGGCTCTTTATCTACCTCTATGGCTTAGAGTCTGTGTAACCTTTGGCAAAAAGTATGAATATTGTGGGGAAAATTCATGATATTTCTTTGAGCTAATAAATTGTTCTTGTCTAATGATGTTCATATAAAGGGGTGTGTGCTGTTTACCATCAGCAAAACTATCACTCTGTATTTTTTTGGTAGTTTGGTTTTAAGAGTTTGTATAAACTGTTCTGCAAGCTAATATCAAACGAGCAATTTCACGAGGAGAAGACATGAAAAAGGTAAAAATATATAATTTAGCTAGTGGGTGGATCTGTCACTATGTTTTAAATGGGTGGGGCTCATTTGCTTAAGGTACAAGGTGATAGGTACTAGGTGGTAAATATGGGTTGGAGTGATTTTTTTTTAGCAGGGTTGGGGGGAGAGGGACATATTGATAATCAATCAAATGAAACAGTATAAGTGATAAAAAGGTTTAATAAACAGTCACACTACCTAGGCATCAAAGTGGATTTGAATATTGTCAAAATTAGTTTCTATATTATTTCCCTTTGATTGATGCTAATAAAAAAAAACCCTGTGGGAACAAATAATAGCTTAATTTATACTTCAATGAACTGGTTGATACATTAATATAACATACAGTGTTTATTCAGCGAAGCGAGCGGAGCTGACTCCTCTCTAATGAGTTCCGATATATATGTGACCGGATTTGGAAAAATCCGCCTAAACGCGGCAAACAATTTTTTTCAGTATCACCCGGTAAAGCCTTATGGGTCGATTTTTTTGGAAAAATTTTTTATGGCAGAAATGGATAGACACCAGTTAGCTCTAGCTTATGACGCAGTTGTAACTTCTGATTTGCAGTTGTAAGTTCTGGCGTGCTCTAGAACTCACATTAGGAGGCTAGAAACACTAGCCGGTTGGACTCGGAGAGTTGCTAAGAAATTATTGGCGGGCTTTTCACTAACAGCCAGGAAAAAACTGTAGCTAACTAATTCACTTGCTATTCTACATAATTCACGTACTCACGCAATTCTCGTCATCATAGACTCTTAAGGAGCCCTGCATTAAGCCTTTTAGACTTCTTTCAATCCGCCTGTAACCGATTTATTCCATAGTGTCCCGGAGACACGCAGTAATAGTATGCGGACACAAGGCACGCCCCCTGACCTTAGCAACGCCTTTACCAGGCGTTTTTTCGAAATCAGCAATAATAAGTTTAGCAAAAATACTGAAGTGTTGTAGTGCGTAGGGCGAAGACGGCTTGTGCTACAGCTTCCAAATTAGGAGGAAGGCATCCCTAGGCCCCGTGCAGCCTACTGGTAGAATAAATTAGAAAACTTTAGATGCCCCGTTTAGCCGGGTTTTCACAAATCCGGTCACATATTTAGGTCTAGAAATTGTTTTTGTTCTTGTGTGGGCGTACGTGTGTACCCTTTCTCCTACACGCTTGCGCGGGCCCGGTAACCTTCTTTGCAACATTTTGTTTTGTTTACCCGCCGTACGAAGTAGCGATGCCCAGTAGACAAAACGTTAGAAACGCTCGGTCAAGAACTTTGAGGGCGTTAGAAACTCCTGAAGAAAAATTAGTAAGGAGAGCGATAAGAAATGAAAAAGACAGGACAAGGAGAGCTAAAATAAAACAGAAACAGGTAGCAAAGTAAATCTGACAGTATTCTGTAGCCACACCAAGCATGCATGGAATAGCTGCAATTACAGGGAACATGCATCGCTCGCTTCGCTATTTTGTGCTATTAGAGCACATCACTAGTAGCTAAATAATGAACTATAGAGAGAACGAGGTAAAATTTAAGTGGTGATGTGCAGAAGAACTTTATTAATCATAATTCAACGAAGCGAGCGAAGCTGACTCTCTAATGAGTTCGCGATATAGAAATTGTTTTTGTTCTGGCGAGGGTGTACGTGTGCACCTATCTCCTACGTTCTTGCGCGGGCCGGGTAACCTTCTTAGCAACATTTTGTTTTGTTTACACGCCGTACGAAGTAGCGATGCCTGGTAGACAAAACGTTAGAAACGCTCGGTCAAGAGCTTTGAGGGCGTTAGAAACTCCTGAAGAATAATTAGTAAGGAGAGAGATAAGAAATGAAAAGACAGGGCAAGGAGGAGGAGAGCTAAAACTAAACAGAAACAGGTAGCAAAGTAAAGAATCTTTCTTTTTGAAAAGCCAATGTTCCTAATTTATTTATTAGACTATTGCTGAGGATTACTGTACCAGGAGCCTTCATCATAGAAAAAAGCTACCACTATTGTTTTCTCACTTTGACAGTATTTTGTAGCCACACCAAATACAGGGAACATGCATCGCTTGCTTCGCTATTTTGTGCTATTAGAGCACACCACTAGTATTGATATATCTTGATGCTTAATCATTAGATGACTTGTTTGTGCTTCCTTTAAATCATGTAGTTACTGCCATTCACTTGTTTGATAATTGGATTGCTTCATATGAACGAAGCCCAAGAATCTGCCAACTTTATATCAATGGGTCATTTAAAGCATTATTGCTGGGAGGCAATAATGAAAGCCTTGTGTCTGCATTATTCATATTTAATTTATTAACTACTTTATTAATGTACTTTGTAGTATCAGTTCTTGCTGTATGAATGCATAATAGAATAAGTTGTTAAGCCTTATAATCAATAAGTCATTGTGCTTCGTTAGAAGACACAGTAAAAAGTGTACCCCATCTCTGCTTCCTACCCATCTCTCTGTAGCTAAATGTATATTTTATGCTTTCAGATTTTGTATTTCGCTCTCCTTGTTAATGGAATGTTTCAAGTCAGTGAAGCCTCCTGCACAGCAGATTTCCTAGGAATTAATCAACGCTTTAACACCTCTATCTATGATTCCTATTACTGCTGCAATGTCTGTGGGGGATATCTTGTGTGGCATGTTAGTAACATCACTGTTGCATCACATGGGAATACAACGATCGGTGAATTAATTTCACAAAAAATCTCAAATATTGGTTATGTTTCCATGATCTTGTCAGTGCGAAGCAATGAGGAGACGTGCATAGATTCTGTCCTGATAGTCTCACAAACAGAGTCAAATTATGCACCAGAGGTGACTTGTACTGGAAATTCTCAATGTCGAGTACCATACAGTAGCAGCATAGAGTACACACCTGTATCTATGAGTAGTGGTCGTACGCAAATGGAGCAAATACTTGATCAAAATGATATAGTGTACCCAAATAATAGCTGTGCCACACAAATTCTTATATGTCAAACAAATGACATGGTACTGAAATGGACAAGAGAAGAAATGTTTGTCGCGGGTTACACTGAAGCAGACTCACCTGGTGTATATAATTTTAGCGTGCATCCTTTGAATTCATCAATAGTACAATCGTTAACGGTTGTTTTGGAAACGAGTGCGAATAACATTATCTCTGTGATTATCTGGACTGATTTTGACTCTGTAGGAAGCTTTAATGTGAGCTGCAGCTCCACAATGAACAAAACTACTGTGTTAGTGAACCAACCCACCTTCACAACTGCTGACAACTCTGATGCTACACTTGCTTCCACTCAAGCTTATTCCACACAGCAGTCTTTAGACTCGAACAATACTTTAACATCTGCTGGCAGAAGAGTTTCTTTATCACCAAGTAAGCTAATTTATATTATTTCCTACAATTATACAAGTATAATTTTGTGAAAAAAATAAATTTCCACAATATTCCACATTAATCAAATGTTTTGATAGCTATACATTGGTATGCTTAATTTTAGTTACACTACATTCAATAGAGAAAACACTGACCATTGTATTGTAAAAATATAATTATGCTTTCCTGTTTTTTTTTTATAGAGTTATGCTTCACTATGGTTTTTCTGGGGACTTCTCTCGTTTACAGCAAAATATAATCAACTTATGTAATTGACACTTCATATAGATACGCAAAGTTATTTTTACGGTTTTATTAAAACTTTTTTTACGCAATACTTAAACACATTCTTTTTTATTGACTTTGCACATTAAGTTACTATTGCATAATTTAAATTTGATTCACCAGTCATTGAAATTGAAGGGGCTAGAAAAGATTCTGAGTATTCGGATACTTGTTTTAATTTTTTCCTTGCTTTTTTAGCATTTACTACTAACCTATTAGACTGGAGATGGTGCAGTCCCTTTATGGTTAGCGGTACTCCACTAGTGGTGAGTAGTGGGAGACATTGGGTTGCAAGTCTCTCATAGGACTTCTGGTTAAAGATTCGTGGTCCCACATAATGTTGACCATATGCTTGTAAACACATGCTTATATATAGGCTCTGTGCATGGACAAATATGTGCATGTGTATATGAGTGTGCATGTGAATATATATGAGTGTGTTATGTGTATGAGTGTAGATGTGTAGGTGTTTCACTGGTGTGGCAAAATCACCTCCTCATCTTCAGTAACCATTATTAGGAACAGTGGATCTAGCTATTTTTTTCTTTTTCTATTTTTCTAAGAATGCTGGCACTGTTACTACAATGGACCACTTCAGAGTTCATGCATATATTGATTAGGGCAGAGTTTAGTGTTACCCAAATAGGAATGAGCTTTCAATGACTTCTTCTAATACTATGCATTGCAGATTGGTTATTTTAAACTTTACCATTTAAGGTTATGTGTTGCTCTGGCCTTCCCCATGATGATGTGTAATAATACATTATAGGAATGCAATATAAAGAACTATGTGTATGAGACACAACTGACTCTAAGGATTGTTGTATTACATCCAGAAATTCATAGTTGTGTATCAAATTCTCACTCCCCAAGATGTTAACATACTGCGATGAAATTTGCTACCGTTTATTACATTATGATTATAATCAACTGTCTCTTAATAGCTCATATCCTCTAGTTTCTTCATTTAAAACATCTTATAGTAATGACTAATTATGGACACAATAATACGCTTTGAACTGGGGTATCCAGGCAGCAACTCCATTGTTAACACCAAAACTAAGTTTTCCAAACTCCCAATTCTAACAGCCCAAGTAAAGGACAACTTCAAAAAGTTAGCTAGTTTCAATTCATATTTTATCATTAGGGATGGTGTAGCAATTAATAGAGTTGTACACATCAGGTGACGAGGCTTACACCAGATTCTACTTCTTACTTCATTAGTTAGGGACAATCTTATTTCAGGAGTAGTTATTTAAGATTAGCTATAATCAAAATGGATGTGATTTTACAGCCTAAAAATCACTTGATTGTTTTTTTCAATTATTGAAAAAATGGTGTCAGAAATATTATTGAATAAGTATGCTTGAACAAGTTTGTACAAAGAACTCAAGTAGAAAGCACATAAAACTAAATGCATGAACACCTGTATTTGTGTGGTATAATTAACCAATATTGCAGCAATATTGGTTTGTAAATGTTTACAATGGCAATGGCTATGTTTCTAATCATGAATAATTCAATTGGGCATGAAAATAAAGAACAAATACCAGCTATAATCCAAGTAGCAATAGGAATTTGAAAATTCTTCATTCATTTATCTTGCATGGAGTATGGTGAGAGTCAGAAAGAATGAAAACTCTTCAATTTAGTACATAAATTACATTGACTGTACTTACATTTTACATTTACATGTTAACTCATTCATTTACTCATGATGGTTCTCTGCATTGGCGCCATCACCCCCACCTACTTCTGGTCCTCAGCACCAAATGGTATTTGTGTTATTGCTCATATATCCTGCTAGTAATAATCACATATGAATACATATAGCTATTTAGTATTCAAGCTATTTAGTATTCAACAGTTAGTTCAAGTTGGTGCATCATGCATTGCCATGGTGACCCTCATTCATGTCATGAATATATGAAATTTAATTAACACAATAAGCGATATTATTATTTTCAAAATGTGATTATTATCGCATAATTACAGTACTTTAGTTTTTGGAAATGAACTTATTTAACAACTTTAATATAAGTTTAGATGTGAAGGACAAATGCCATGCTGTCCTACATCACCATTCTATTAGAATCAATCCCTTCGCCGGGCTTGAGATCGCTAGAGATCAAGCTATGTAAAAGGGAGGGACGAAGGAACAACGATTCTATAAGACTCGTCTCACCTGCCAATTGTCACCTCAAGCGTGTCTCCCGCTCATCGCTCAAAATAAGACCTCAAGTTTTGTATAATATTGATTTTTACGGCTTCAATTTATTATGGCTTCCAAACATCCCAGATTGCAGTGCCCTTTGTGCAAAGAAAATATTTCCTACTCTGCTGTTTCTAGACACACGCAAGCAAGATCATGCCAGTACACATCTAGAAGTTCAGATTCTTCAGAGTTAGACAATTTGGCAAGTGATATCCATGATGCTACTACTTCTGATCAAGGTTTGAATAGTGTAACAGTTTGCCAGGACTCCCTTGACCCTGCTGAACTAAGTGATTCTTCAATTGAGGAACAATCAGAGGTAGAGTTAGCTCCTGAAATATGGGAAGCAGATTCTAATTTTGACAATGATGTAGAAATGTATAAAAGCTTTTCCTACTTCCGCTTTTCAGATGCAACAGATTATAAGGGGTTTGATAGGGAAATGTGGCCACTTCGAGATATTAAAAACAATTATACTTTAACATAGTGAGATGTCATATGTGTTCTCTTTCTGGTGTTTTTCATTTGAACAATACAATGGTACTCTCGAATCATTAAAAAAAAAATTGGCATGCTCCAGAAGTTCAGTAAATGGAAAAGTTTGTTTAAATGCCGAAATTAAATGTCACTGACATTTTGCAGCTTACACAGTGTACAGAGCTGTACAAATGCTTCAAATCCATTAAAAACAACTATTCCTTGCTAGAAGATACCAGTAGATTGTTTGACAGTAAATCTCTTTTAGAATAATATGTAAAGAACATATTTTGCTTGTCAAGAGAAATTTGTGCTACCAAGTGTAAGTGGCATGAAGTTATACCGTATTGCAAATTGTATACAGCTGACTCAATCACTCAAGTACCATTGAGACACGAGGAATTTTCTCAAGTTGAAGTTTTTGGACCGCTCTTTACCTCCCTTAAGAGTCGATCACAGCGATCAAGCACAGTTTCTGCACCCGTAAAAGAGAATTCAAAGTGGTATATAAACAATTCAATTCTTGTGTAATTGTGTGTGTTTGTGTGATGTAATTGTGTGTGAGTGTGCGTGTGTGTGCATGTGTGTGTGTGATATCTTCATGTGTGTGTGTGATATCTTCATGTGTGTGTGTGTGTATGCATGTGTGTGTGATATCTTCATGTGTGTGAGTGTGTGTGTGTGTATGCATGTGTATGTGTATGCATGTGTGTGTGTGATATCTTCGCGCATGTGTGTGTATGCATGTGTGTATGATATCTTCATGTGTGTGAGTGTGTGTGTCAGCTACAAAACAAATAGAACTACATATAAGGTTATGTACCATAAGAAGTGTGTGTGGAGTATGTACTGTAATATAATATGATATCTGAAATGAACAATTCGACCCAACACTACATACTTCCCATAACAGATATACTTGTATCATATTTCCTTAAATAGATCGTGCACATATCGTTCTTTCCTTCCCTGGAATAGTGTGAACTATTTGAGGGCATTTGCATTTCCTTCACCAGCTTGGGAGCTTCCAATAATAGCTGCTGTTGCTACACTAATTGCAGTGCTCCACATATATATGTACTGTATGTAGTATAAATTGTACTGGTTGTCCCTTTCAGCCAAATAAACAAACTACTATAGGCTCCAAGACATTAGCGTTACTATTACTTTAATTCATTTAGAAACTTCTACTGTCATTGCTCCCTGCTTTTAGCTACCATAACAGTTGTCATTTCCTTAATCACCTTCAGCTGCATGTGATGATGCTTTACCCACTTAGTTCGTGGCAACGCTTTACCAACTCAGCTCAGCTAATGAAATATTTATGAATACACACACACACACACACACACACACACGTAATCACCGTTGTTATTACACACAACAATATACATACATGTAGCTTACTCTGGAAAAGACAAATTCAGTTGCTCCAAAAGGTAGTAATAACAAATATAGCCACATAATAAAAATGTTCAATTTGGCGGAAGGAAGAAAAAACGGGAGAACGATTAGGTCTAGGAATTAGGAGCGTCCGCCCACCTTTAATTATACAGCATACATTTGACAGTACACAACTCGCCATGCATTGACTGATACATTCCTAACAGAAAATATCATTTGAATGTGAATCCCCTTGCTACAATGCTGCACGAGTGTGACAGACTCAAATGTGTGCAACCAGCTCAGTGTGGGGCTCACAAGTTTCACTCATTCTAGCCACAACCTGAACATATTATGCAGACTATTATAAGCTGCATGTTAATGAATATTAGAGCATGTGTGCAGGATGAGTGCACAGTGCACGCAATTCTGAGGCATCTATGGATGCTGTGCATATAATAATCTAACAATGCTATGGCCCAAACAGCCAGATATTTATTTATAGTATCACAGTAGGAATGGAATGGAACTGGCAAGTAATCGGTTCTAGCACTCGCTGGAGTTTACAACAGCGCCAAACACAAGAGGAAACAGTTATTTATTCAATTCTGCAGTAACTATGAGGGTGTGGCTAACCCAGCATGTCCTGGTGTTGCTCAGTAAAATAAGATAATTGATCTAAAACTACTTAATACTGTGACACTCATTACACTCACTTCAACATTCCTCCATTTCCTCCTCCCCAGCCCCCCTCCACCATTCACAGCAAAGATTAAAAAGCAACAACAAAAGTAACAAACCTCCAGTAGTGGGTTTATAATTCCCCAGCCATTCACGGTGACAGTACATGGACACGAAGGATGTCTTGCCCACTTTGGGCTCTCCCACTATCACAACTTTGAATACAGACTCCATGCTAGGACTTCAGTTCATAATGTAAAACAGCTGACCGTCAACAGCGCGGAACAGAGACAAAACGACAGATTGCTGATAAAAACCACACCCTCTACGGAAGTGGACTATAAATATTGGGTAAATGGACGTCACTCAGAGCGTTTGCGTATAGAGACCCTTTACCTCTTTAGCCTCTGTGACGGAATGGATTGTATCTGTCCCAGAAATTTATGAACTTCAATAAGAAATCTGCTAAGACGTTCCTTACTATAGGGTTTGTATAACTCGCGCATACTTTCATTCTTGGTTAAAATTAGAGAATTGCTTTCTTCATGAAATTATTATAAATTCAATCGGAAGTAAAGTTACCCCACAATTTTCAATCAGTAGGCCACCACCAATACCTATAAGAAGTGTTTGTAGCTATACACACAACACAGAATAGTGTTAAGACAATACTTTCCAGTTCGTTACATTACGATATGTCAACAAGACTGTACTTCTTGGCTTAGTGTTCCTGAACTAGGATTTTATGAGAATTTAGCAACTCTGTATTGGTCAGAGACAGCACTGCAGTTAATGCAGTAGGGAGGCTGATAAGTAAACCAAACTAAGATATTATAGTGACAGACTAAAATAAGATGAAGTGTCACAATTCTACAAGGGACAATCATAATGTCTTGTAATAGAATAGATATCTGCCGTACAACAAATAATGTAGATTGGTCAGAATGATGGCTCTACACAATTCATAAAGTGCCACACATAAAATTATCATGAAAAAGATTTCAACTTGATCTTTGTTGTGTTAGGTATGAAGTAACACAGCATTAGCTATGATCTCAGAATGATTTTAGTTACAGCTGGGATCACTGCCTGAATTGAGTCCATAACAAAATTTGTAAACTGTGCTGGAAAAAAGTTGACAAGACTCTGAGCATTGTTGTGTTTGGCTTGTTAGTGCTACTCTCTCAAAATGTGTAGCTAAAATAAGTTTTCTCTGTCACCATGAACTCACTGTTTATTATCTTTGTTACTATATGTATATTTATTATAGACTAAATTACATTGGTTTCAAAAAATAGCACTAAAAGAAAGTAATTTTGAAATTATGTTTATGTGATTGAAAATAGCATGCTTTAAAGTATGAAATATCACATAATACAATTATGCTATTGTAATATTGAATAAAAATGTATATTTTGATACAGGTGTGCATATTGAAAGTGTACCAATACAATCAGTGCAGAGTTCACTCTAACAATAATTTTAATGACTCGCTGAACAGAACTTGAATAGACACAATGATTTGTCAAAATTGATGTTAAATCATCGTTAATGTTATGAATGCTGTTCCTTATTACTGTTGAATCTTTGAACCTTGATGTAAAGGAAATATTTCTGAATAAAGATGATTATTGAGATCAATCTCTTTAACGTCAGCATAAAGGTTGTCTAAAACAAGCAATTTTGATCAAATGTTATTATTTGGTATTTAATGTAATATTGTAACTTATAGTATAATAGCAATAATAAATTCAAGTATTTAGGCTCTGCAACTGCTTCTCCAGAGACTTATGTAGATACTGAGGAAGGCTCTGGGAAGTTGAAATATTTGAATTATTATCATTAATACTATTACCAAGATTAAAATATTAAAATAATTAACAGTCAGTTAAGATTATATGTTGTATAATTGTACAAAATATAATTGTATATTATTTTACATAGTAAAAAGAATGGATCTTATGATATTACATTATACTTTATTAATTAGAGTTATATTATGTACGAATTTTACCTGCTTTTGTTACTACTTCATAGGAATGCTTATCCTGTGTCAGTGATGAAGATGGGATATTCATCTTGTCCTGTGTGATAGAATCATATGCAGTATTCTATAGTACACAAAACAATGATATCTATAGAGCTATTGATACTACATCAAGTAATGAAGTGGTTTGGCAAACTGATATTGATTAGTTAGATCAAACCTCTTGTGTAGGCACTTGTACATTTCCAGAGTTACGCGTTACCTATTGAAAAGCACAACCCAATAATATATCAGACTGCAAAGAACAAATAAAAGGATTGGAATGTAAATAGTTCGACTCACATAATTTTCTGATATTGTGTATCTACAGAAATGAACAATACAACAATTATTAGCCTATTGTTATTGTTGAGCACAATGTTTTACCATGAATTATATTTTCCTTTTAGCGTGAAAAAGAGTATTATTGCATAACGAGATTCATGTATATTTTATAAATAAGACACCCATTGATTGCTTGACTTACTACTAGGCTTAACGGACATGTTTGTTTAAATACCAACTTACTGAAAGGGGGCCTGTAGACCTGGAAAAAGAAAAAGGAAAAAATTCAACCTTGTACTATTATTTTTTAACTAAGTCAAACATACGTCTTTTGTTCCTTCTCTTTGCCATGAATATCACAATGATAGTGCCAATGCACATCATTGCTAAAATACCTACACTCACACTAACTGATATAATTACAATTCTGGACCATTTATTGGAGTCAGAATTTATTAAAAGGAGCATGATGGTTGTGTAGGCGGCAGTGGGTGATGATGATAAATGCATTTCATTATTTCCATTGTTGTCTGATGAAGGTGAGAAGTCTACACCCCATGTTTTGTTGGTACAATGGATAGTGATATTACCGTGAGAGAGGTGAACACTCATTTCACCAAATATATCAATAGTGTAGTTGGATACATTTGGAATATTGACCAGATTGCAATCTAATACAAAAAAGTCATATACAACATTTTTTAAAATGATCTTAAAAATGAATGATTAAGTTACCTAATCTGAATGTAGAATATATATTATTTGGGCAGATACTAATAGAGACATTTATATTATCCAATTTAGTCTCATCAGAGTTGTGGACTATGATGATGTCCCCTGGTTCACTAGAGAATGTAGGAGGATTAGTAGTTATTGTGTAGCTGAAGGTATCAAAAATGGAAGGCGCCCAAGAAATCCTATAACTGGAAACATTGTTGGTTGGTGTCAAAGTGATTTGTGAAGGTGGAACCACCATGGAATCTGATTGGAAGTAGATGAATGCAATTCAACATGAATAATTTGATGTATCAGAGCCTTATAAATACTTTATAATTCACCCTCTAATCAAGTACTTAGATATGATTACTGTGGCAATATCAAAGGAGTGTGTGAAGAAACCTACCCATGACCAGAATAAAAACAACAAAAAACAAACAACAACAACAACAAAAGTGAACCTGTTATTCATATATTGAGATGGTGATATGCACTCACTATTAATTGGACTGTAATTGATAACTTCTGTATCACATTGTATGGTAGCAGAGAGACTAGCCACAATAGTCAAACTACTCTCAAATACAGTAGAGTTACTAAATATTAGATGTGCAACTACTGGAGTAGAATCTATCGTAGATGACATTGTTACTGCTGAGCTAAATCGAGTGAGAAAAACCAATTGTTCAAAGCCCCCATTGTTAGTTGTAATTCTCCAGGATACAATAGTGCTATGTTTAGAGCAGAAGAAATCAGCTACTTCTGAGAAGCACAATGTTCTGGTCCTGTTGACTTGATAGAATTCAGCTGCACACACTGAAGTAAAAAGAAGAATTAGTATTAAATTGAACATTTTCCAACCAAGATTGTGAAACAATTTTCCTATCTCTCTACTGCTATTGTATTTGAACTAACCATTGTCAATGACCATTATATAGTATTCTTTTGTGGATTAAAACAATTACCAAATTTGGGAATATGAAAGCTATAGTAAAATTAATCATTTTGGATACTTTCTCATGATACAATTATTCATTTTATATATTATCATTATTTAATTTTTATATGCAAACATTTAATAGAAATTAGTTACTAATGGAAATGCAATAGTTCAAATGGTTAGAAAAACAGACAAAATAATTGCTAGTATAATCATGAAAGTTAAAGTAGTAATCTCTGTTCTATAACATAAAGCAAAGTTTTAATTACATTCAACTTCAATAAGTCATTTATTCAACAAACACTAGCTAATTACTGTCCCAAAGTAGCACTACAGCAACGTGATGATACAGACAATTTCAATGAAGATATTGATTGGTGGGAATTATGAGAGTATGCACACACACACACACACACACACATGCACGTACAAGCTGGCAGCCTATAGGCATGCTTATAAGAAAATATTATCGGGAACATTGTATATTGTGGACAATAAAGCCATAACTGGAAGTCCACAAAGGGACTGCACCACTGCCAGTCTATGACTACATCCTTGGTTTCATTTATTTTGTATTAATTTACATTGTATTGCTTACAAATATATATATATATATATATGAGGTTTATGGTTGGAAAGTATTCCAATATTTTTGAGCTTGATAGAGTGGATGTGCCCTTCTATTTTGTGTAGTGCTGTACAGGGTTGGCAGGTCAGTAAGTTTGAAGACAGATGACAGATGACATTAGGTGAAGATCTCAATAGGATTTTAATTCAGTACGTCAATGCAGTGCCATAATTTGTAGCATCTAAACAGATTTTTTTTGGTGATTTGATTCTCTTGCTCTAGTATATGATGTGAAACTATGCACTAAGAATGATTTGATATATAGCTAGAGCAACTTTTACAGTCCCACACCAAGTTGCACTGAAAATGTGCTTGCACAGTGACAATAACATGATTGATCACGGAATGTCCCCCAAATTAATGTTCAATTAGGCGACCCTCCACAAATACTCCCTCACACATAGCAAATAAAGACAGACCTGAGCTCAATACGGCAAAGTGTGACAACTTTCTTCTTTCAAGCAATATTATCAAAAGATCAAAGTAATGATGATGCAGTGACCATAAATTTCACTTTCAATTTTGATAACGACAATGCTCCCTGAGTCTGAGTGATGTAAAGATTGTACACATCAAAGTATTATCATTCATAAACTTAGCACCGATATCTATGGATTACAATACAATGTAAATAATTCAGATATGGGAATAACTCGTATTCATAGAATTGTTGGTGGTGCAGTCACTTTGTGGTGTACCAGTACCCTACACTGGTGAGTAGGGGAGACATATTGGATTACAAGCCTACGTAAAAAGTTCAGGTTAAATGGCTTCTTACCACATGTACAATGTTGACCGTATTACAAGCTTATAAATACATGCTAGTAGGCTGTCGACATGTATGTGCATGCATGTGTGAGTGTGTAGGTGCATGCGTGAGTGTGTGTGCATGTGTGTGTGTGCATGTGTGTAGGTTTCACTGGTGCAGCAAAGTCCCCAGCTAGTGTAACCTTATCATAGGAACTGTGGAACTAGTAATTTTGTATTACTATAACTGTCATAAAAGTAGACCACTCTTCAAGGTTAATGTGTATATATTATTATATATATAATACTTATAGCACGAGTCAGAGTACAATATGGGAAAATATTTTACGAGCACGCAAAATATTTTCACGAGCCAAAGGCGAGTGAAAATGTGGCGTGAGAGTAAAATATCATTCCCATATTGTACGACGAGTGTGATAAGTGATTTATTGCTGCCTTGATATTTTTTCTCAACCGGTTACAATTCAATTTTCATTGATTTTACTCGCTACGCGCATGCGTAGTGTACCGTACAATATAAACCGTACAATATGGGAGAATACAGAACGCTCGCGTGATGCGGAAATATTCAATTAAAAATATAAAAGGTGCAATAAATATAATATATAATATATATTATATATCTTCACAATGTTATTTTTAGGTAAGTGACTCATGGGATATCTTAAGTTATCACATAGTGTTATCTCATGGCTTGCCTTGCAAGCTCATTACCCTAGTAGTTATAGCAACCACCTGGGTTACCTGTTTTCAGGGTTTTTACTGCTAAGTGGAGCCTACTCAACCAGGTTAGTGCAGCTGCTACAATATCTGCAGGGGTTATTGGGAGCCCCTAGAGAGTTTTACAGCAAACTTCACTTCTAGAGTTACTGGTCCTAGTACAAACTACTTAAGTGAAGATGTCTAGCAAGGAATAAACCACTTATTACACTTGTCAGCTTGTTATGGCTAGATATTTCACTCTGCCTCTGGCACTTGAAAATAAATTAGCCTGCTCTTGAAATATATCACCATACGACACTCTGACACCCTGTAAAAGTAATATATATATGTGTGTGTGTGTGTGTGTGTGTGTGTGTATGTGGATTAGGGCAGGGTTTAGAGCTAAGGGATATGTGTTGTTTAAGCCTTCCCCGATGTGTAATGATGCATGATAGGAATGCATTATAGAGAATGTACTTGACAAAACTGACACTAAGGATTATTAAATTCATAGTTGTGTGCAAAATTCTCACTTCCCCAAAATGTTATCAATCTGATTAAAATTTGCAACAGTTTATTACATATTCAAATGAATTGTCTCCCAATTTACCAACAAATTAGCTATTGTATTATTATTCAATCACGTGGTGCAGTGTATAAACATACACATGTGCTCACACATATAATATTATAATAATTGGGATAAAATGTATGATTATAGTAGCTAAATAGTATTTGACACTATAGTCACATGCACGCACATTATAATGTTGTATTTGTTGTTATTATTAATTTTGTTATAATAATAATAATAATAATAATAATAATAATAATAATGACAAATAATAATATTAACAATAACAATATTAAAATAATAATTACAGCAGTAATAACAATAATAATTATAACAACAGTAGCAATAGCAATAATAATTACAATAATAATAATCACATTAACAATAACAACTACAAAAATAACAATATTAATCAGTATTAAAATAATTGTACAATGACAAAAACAATAACAGCAATTATGGGGCCAGCCACCATCATGGAGAAGAGAGAGAAGAGAGAAAGAACATAAAGAAGAAGAACCATATTATAATATGGACTGAACTATAATTTATAACAGATTGTATGTGTGTTTGTGTGTACATGTATAAGTGTAAAGTATCAACAATCAGTCACGTGTGTTTACTTGTAATCCTATGCACATGGTGTTAGTAGATACTTTGCATGCCCTTTTTGTGTTCATGCATTTGTATTGATTTTTGTATAAAAATTGGTTATTGTATGAAAATTGGTCTTTGTATAAAAGTTGGTTTTTGAATTGAAGTTTTTGTATACCAGTTATTTTTGTCATTATTTTTTATATTTTATTCTGTAAGTGTGTCTATGTATGTTGTGAATAACTTTTATATACTATTCGAACACTTACCAAGGCTGACCATACTCTGGTGGCGACCTGTCAGAGAATGAGTAACTGAATGGAAGTAATAACATAGATCTAGGGCCAGTACTAGCACCCGTCCCCACAACTCATAATAACGGTACCAAAGTCATTAGACTCAACAACCCCTATCACAATGTCACAACCATAAAAACAACAACCACACAATAATAGTAATAGTAATAATACGCTTGTGTGTCAGTAATAACGACGACGACGATGGTGTGTGTATTCATGAATAATTCTTGAGCTTGGTATGGTTCGGTAAAGCATCGTTCATTTGTGGTAGGTAAAGTATCGCCACAATCAGTAGAACGTGCTGGTTACTTCTAAAAAGCGGGTGCAATTGAAGATGGAAGGCCGCGTAGAAAGGCGACAGTACGGAAGAGAAGGTAAAAGGTGATTTATCGTAACTGAAAAGCGAATGGAATCGGCGAGGTAAGGGGTGTAGGTTTAAGTACTTGAATTAATAGTCTACTCTAAGATATATATCCAAAAATTTCAAAGACACAATTTGGTTTTATCAGAAATAGATCAACTCTTCAACAACTTCTTGTATCATATACTTCAGTTTTCAATTCTGTGGAGTCAAAGCGACACACACAAATTGTGTTTCTTGATTTTGCCAAAGCCTTTGATTCAGTCCCCCACAATGAACTTCTGTATAAACTTTGGCTAACTGGCATTACTGGTCCTCTTTGGTTATTTTTCAAAGATTGCTTACAAAATAGAAAGAATTTTGTTGAGGTTGAAGGGTGTAAATCTGACTTACTTCCTGTCAAATCAGGTGTACCTCAAGGTAGTGTACTTGGACCTCTGCCTTTTTCTTATTTATGTTAACGACATACCGTCTCTCTGTTCTTTTTCGTCTGTTTTTTTATTTGCTGATGATGCCAAAACTTATTGCCTCTCTAAACTCTGCAAGTGAGAATTTAGCTCTTGAAAATGATCTTGATAATTTATTGTCATGGTGTCAAGCTTGGAAACTTTCTTTAAATACTTCTAAATGCGCATACATGAACGTCTCCCTATCATCATCTACTAACAACAATTACACCATCGGTAATGATACAATTAAAACAGTAACTCAACAGAAAGATTTAGGTATTTTAACTGATAGTTTATCTTGGTCTGTCCACATCAAAGAAATATGCAGCAATGCTTAGGTCTCTGTATTTAATTAGGAGAACAATTCCTTGCACATCACCCATTAACATTAAGAAGTCCCTCTATCTATCACTTGTAAGATCTCAGCTGACCTACTGTTCCCAGCTATGGTTTCCCAACAAAATACAAGACATTATCTTATTGGAAAGAGTTCAACGGCGTGCAACTAAATACATTTTAAATAATTATAATATTTCTTACAAATTCATCTCAATATTTTACCACTAATGTACTACCTACAATTACTAGACCTATTATTTTTTGTTAAATGTCTTAAGAATCCGTCTGATTCATTTAATGTATTTAATCACGTCACTTTTCATTCTGGGTCCACAAGATCTTCATCTAATCGTAAATTAGAAATTAAGTTCCAACGCACCTCCACTACACGACATCAATATTTTAATCGCATATCTCTACTATGGAACACATTCTCACCTATTGATCTTTCATTGTCCTTCACTTCTATTAAACGTTCTCTCAAGCAAAAATTTTGGGATCTATTTATTACACACTTTGATTCAGACAATTCCTGCACATTTTGTTGTTTATGTCCTTGTTCTAGATGTCACAGTCACTTTATTAGTGTATCACTCCACTCTCACACTTAGCTGTTTTATTATCATTTATATACCTTTTCTTTTCTTTTAGCTAACTAGGCTGCTCTTTTGTACATAGAATTTGTCTTTCATCCACCCATCATATCACATTTCATCTCTTTTAATTCTCTTTGTTATATAGTGGTTGTAAAGTTGTAATAATAATAATAATAATAATAATAATAATAATAATAATAATAATGATAAAATGGAAGGGAAGAGAAGGCAAAAAGGCGAGCGATTAATTACAACTAAAAAGCGGGTGGAATCGAAGAGTAAAGGCGGGGGTTAGTTTTCAAAAGAAAGGCTAAAGTACGAAATAAAAGACAGAAGTTTCTCAGGACAGACATTCAGAAGCAGGAGAGATAGACAAAGTAAAAGGAGGCTCCATGACTCAAGAAAAAGAGCTGAAGTTAAGAGAGGTGGGTAGAAGAATAGCTCAGATAGTTCAGAAAAAAAGAGAGTAGGAGAGAGAAACTTATGTAACCGTATCCAATGGTAGAGATTGGTAACGGAGTGAGATAACTTGTGCTACTGCATTCTTACTTTGCAATACGTCAAGCGCCACTATGTGGCGGAGTGCTGGCTAGTAATAATGAAGCACCAGGAGGTGCGAACCCTCAGCGTATGTCCACCAGATAACCTTAATCAATTAAAACCCCTCTCCGTTGCAGAGATCAGCAGTAGAAGCGAACGTCTGTAAAAAATCATTTCAATCCTTTAGCATTTTCACACAGACAGTTGCTACTTACGACGATACAAAGCGAACAACAGAGCGAAGGGAACGCCTCTTAGGTTAAAACAGATCAGCCCCGCGGTTGCAACAGCAGTACAAGCCGGCTGGCCACTCTCTAGCTGTAATTTCAACTCACGTTGATTATAACTTGCAGCAAAGGGGCGTTACCGGTAACAACTAGCGATCGCACGTCTAGAATTCGACCACCTTTTTTGAGAGAACTAGGTCGAATACGAAAATTTTGGAATATTAAAGGGACTTACTTAGTGGAGTTCTTTACCTCTACCTTGTGCCAGGGAGGCAGCAGTCATTGATATCCTTTGTAATGCCATAGTAACCGCTCCCGTAACTGTTTGAATTGAAAATGAAGAAACAAAATCAAATCACGTTATTTAAAGTTTTTTTTGTGATATTCTAAGCACAATACTTTCACACAACTGAACATACCTACACAAGACATACCTTCGTGGTTCGTCCAGTGGATAATGAATTTTCAAGTAAATGCTGCTGAGAGGGCTTATAACTGTGACAAATAGCTATTAACTTACCACCGCCACTAACTCGAATAGAAATGGAACTCCCATAAGTTTTTGAGTTTTAACTGCACTACGGGTAATGGTCGCTAAACCGGAGGATTCTGTTTAGTGAAGTTTGGGTCGGGGTCGAAAGCGGAGCTAACACAAAAATACGGAGGGTCAAGTACAAATGACATACGTAGGTCCATATATATATATAAATAAACTAGTGGTGTGCTTGAGCACAAATGGCGAGCGAGCCTAATACTTAGGTAACAGTATTGTTACTATGTTTTAGCTTAGTTCATGCAAACACTATTATAGCAGTTATGACCTTGATTTAAGCAAACAAATACAAAATCACTCTCTTACCTGATTATTGGTTACTTCTGTAGTATCAAACATCAACCATTCTGATAATCTCAATTAGCTACCAGTAACTGTTGAACAAGCTCTCAGCTACGATAAAAAAATTAACTAGTGTAATTTTAGCCAGTAAATATGAAATTACTACTTACCTCAATTTCCTGAGTATTGGTAACTTCTGTAGTATCAAACTTAAGTTACTTTGACTATCTGCTTCCCTCGAATTCCTTGCACAACAAGCTCGCAGCTACAAAAACCAAAGTGACAAAGTCAATTTTAGCAGCACAAACACAACAATTAGCTTTCTTACCTTTCTTACCTTCATTTTCTGAGGCATGGTAACTTTTGTATACCAATTTGAGCCAATCTGATCTATTTGCTATTTACCATTCATCTTTGACAAGACTCTTATCTGCAAAAAAGGGATAAAAGGCCAGAGTTAATTTTGCATATTTAGCTAACAAATATGGAATTACGTACTTACCTCAGCTTCCCTCGAGAAGTATTAGCTTCCTTAGCATTAATACTACGGCACTCTGACTACCAACGGCTCTTGAAAACCAACAACCGGCACTCCGTATCCCCCCATAAAACGGCGAAGTTTGGAAATTAAGTCTGGAAAAGGGTCTTCAATGCCATAGTAACAGGTCGAATCAACTTTTTGTTTCTTGAAAAGCAAACATTTTCGAAGGAATTTTGTCACACTTTGGAGCTTAAGTATAAATTAAGGCTTGCTTAATGCTGTAGTTTCAGAATAAACTGGGGTCAAGCCTAAAAAGCAGTGTTTTTAGAGAAAAAAGTTCCACGCGCGCGCGTTTAAAGGGCATACGTACCATCCCACATACATACATATATACTAGTGGTGTGCTTGAGCACAAATGGCGAGCGCGCTGATAGTTAGGTAACATAAATTTAAGTATTGTTACTATGTTTTAGCTTAGTTCATGCAAACACTATAATAGCAGTTATGACCTTATATTTCAGCAAACAAATACAAAATCACTCTCTTACCTGATTAATGGTAACTTTTGTAGTATCAAACATCGCCATTCTGATATCTCAATCACCAGTAACTTTTGAACAAGCTCTCATCTACGATAAAAAATAAACCAGTGTTATTATTTGTAATTTTAGCCAACAAATATGGAATTACTACTTACCTCATTCTTGAGTATTGATAACTTCTGTAGTATCAAATTGAAGTTACTTTGACCATCTGAATTACCTTGAATTCTTGACAACAAGCTCTCACCTACAAAAACAAAAGACAATCAATTTTAGCACACAAATACAAAATTACTTTCTTACCTCATTTTCTTGAGCAGTGGTAATTTTTGTAGTACCAAATTTGAGCCATTCTGACTATTTGAATTTACCAGTCACTGTTGACAACAAGCTCTTAGCTATAAAAAAGAAAGGCCAGAGTTATTTTTGCATATAGCTAACAATATTATGGTATTACGTACTTACCTCAGCATCCCTCGAGTAGTAGTAGCTTCCTTAGCATTAATACTTAATGTGCTTACATACGCTTTTCAGAAGTAGTGACAGCTCTCTTAGTACTGACTACAGGTGGCTCTAGACAACTAACAAGCCGCACTTAGCCGGAAAAAAGGCGAAGTTTTAAATTTAAATCTGGTAAAGGGTCTTCAATGCCATAGTAACTCGAATCAACTTTTTGTTTCTTGAAAAACAAGCGTTTTCGCAGGAATTTTCTCACACTTTGGAGCCTTGCTTAATGCTGTATTTTCAGAATAAAATGGGGTCAAGCCTAAAAAGCCGTGTTTTTGAAGAAAAAAGATCCACGCGCGCGCGTTTAAAGGGCATACTTACAATCCATACATATACAGTATACATAAAACATATACCCGATTTTGCACGATCCACCCCTAATATACTGTCTCGCTCGCTTCGCTCGCTTACCAACAAACATCCCCGATTTTCAATTGTGTTACCCCAGTAAGCGTCTCGCTGGTATGCTCGCTCGCCGATAATAATGACCGCTAACAGTGCCAATACTCAGCGTTATTTAGTTCGTTAAAAAAATGCATTTATTTGCGTGAAGTCACTATTAAAATGCTTCTAAAATGTTCAGCTTATAGCCAACATTAACGATTTAGTTCTAGTTAAGATTGTAAATTTTAACATATTTAGCTATTGTGGACATTCATCTTACAGTGAAAAGAGATGTAAGGTTGATGTGGCTTTTCAGCAACCAATAAAGTCCATGAGTGCAATAAAAACAGGAACTTTTCAACTTTCTGATATGCACTTTTTTTTTAAGAGCAGTCATAGCTTACAGTTGATGAAAGAATCATACCTCCAGTAACAGAGGAGACTTCTTAACGTGAAATACACCAGAGGAAAAGATCAGCTCTGGAAGTATGAACAAAAGAACGGAAATAATATTGTACACTCAAGCGTGGTTATAAATGCAAGTAAATGAATGAATGGATGTGGCTGAATGGCAGCACTTGGCATAGTGTTTAACTTTTCTCTTTTTTTCTCAAAAAATAAACACTGGTGTTTATACTAAACCAACTGACCTGTGATATTCTCCTGTATCAAATGAATAATGTATATAATATATTATTGCTTATTATTATTATTATTATTATTATTATTACATGTATTATTATTATTATTACTATTTTTTTATTTTTTTTACTATCATTCAATCACTTTATTATTTCATTTCTTAATTTAAATGCCGTGTTTAGGCCGATTTCCCCATAAATAATGCAGCAGTGTAATGCTGATGGGTAAGGAGTCATCAACAATGCCTATACTTAAATAGTGCAGCAGTGTGTGATGATGGGTAAGGAGTCATAACAATGCTTAAATAGTGCAGCAGTGTATTGATGATGGGTAAGGAGTCATCAACAAGAAAAATAGTGCAGCAGTGTATTGATGATAGGTAAGGAGTCATCAACAATGCCAAAAAAATAGTGCAGCAGTGGATGGGTAAGGAGTCATCAACTTTGTCAATGCGTAGTGCAGCAGTGTATTGCTGATGGGTAAGGAGTCTTCAGCCAATACTTAGATTCCTATGGACAGTCACATTTAGTGGCTGTTCAATTGAACACATATATTTTACCAGTTATAGCAATACACTGCACTATCTATACTAGCAGTCATATCCTAACCAATTGTACCACAATATACATCTGAATTATATTGGACGTAATGCAAAGAGCAAAAATTGTTACCTATTGAATGGTAAAATGTTAGCTAAGTCCTTTTAAAAAAAAAGTATTAAAGTGAAAGAGTACCTGTGAAACTTGTGAAAAACTTGCTCATCCCAAAGCAATGTGTATGATGTATTACTGAAGTATTACAGCAATATACTGCTACACTATATTTAGGCATTTGATTGTAAAGCAATATGCATGCTGTATTACCAATGTATTGGCATTTTGACGACCTGTTACATTTTATAGGAATGCACTGAATGCATCATCTCCATGTATTTGCACTTTAATACTATTTGTGACTGTCTACGTGAAAACTGGGCATAAAATGAAAAATTTTGATACTTTTTAAGAAACAAAATGGCACATAAGAAAGGGAGAAAAGGGAATACAAGAAATTGAAGCTAAGAAGGAAACCAGGACGAAAATATGATATTTTAGCTGTATAGCTCTCCTATAGAGGTGATATTTTCTGCGAATTCATGTTTTATCTATTGGGGGGGGGGGGGAGGTTTGGAGTACAATAAAGCTTATGGGTGAAGTATTAAACTTGTGTTCAATAGAGAGTATGGCAGATGTCTTGTAGTCTTGTGAATATGTACACGATGGTAGGTTGAGGTTCCTTTGTGTTTCATAATGTCGCAGAGGCTTTCATTGGCTGCTAGGCTTGTGATCCACATCAATTGGTACTTGAACCATGTTCGTTGCTAGACTTGTGATCTGTGCCAATATGGGATAGGGTTTTTAAAGAATATAAGATAGAATTAACCACCTTTATTCCTGACATGTAATGTAGTACAGTTAAGTAGGTCACTCACCAGTACTATCTCATCCACAAATGGTGAGCTTGAGCATGGGACCATCAAAATCTATGAATATTTAGATATAGTAGCATATGATGTTAAAGTATAATTAGAGTGTGACGTACTTGAGCATGCATCTCATGTAGCACTCAATACAAATGTCTCACAGGACATGTGGCACATTTTCTACATAATATTAATGAAGTATGCAAATTGAATTCAGTAACAATTATTGCCACTTTATCATTATGCTGCAGGGTATGCTTTTTTGATGTTTCTAGCAGTAATGGAGGTTGGCTACAATGATGAAGAATGATGATGAGTACAAGACTTTTTGACATACTATCATCCAAATTTTTGTGTACCTTTTTTTCCTTTGATGTAATATATTTTTTATTACTAACCAGAATTTGTGTATTGGTGAGCGGCGTTGTCTGGTACAGTATGGTATAGTATGCTGATTATACAGTGTAGTAAAACCTAGTAAAACACAAGTACACCAATGCTGCTATGTATGTTTTACTATTGAGTGAGCTAGAGTTTACTAGTGGTGGACAGGTATGGTAAAACATGAGTGACACTTGAAGTGTACTGGATGTTTTACCTTATGGTGTACTGGAAAACTTATAGTTTACCTCATGTTTTACTGGACAGTGTAGAGGTAGTAAAACATGTGTAAAACATTCGTGCACAACTGGTCTGGTTTTAGAGTTTACTGCATGTTCTACTAGGATTTACTGTCCAGTACAACACAGGTAAAACTGAAGTGGGAACATGTGGACTTTCATGACATGCACGTTGTGCACTTCTTTGAAGAGCAGACATACTTACAGTTGATGAAAGAATCACACCTTTAGCAAAGAAGAGACATCCTAATGTAAACTAAAATTATTTTGTAGTCAAAACTAAAAATATAAATCTTTAAAAAGTATTGATCAGTGGTAGTCCAGGAAGCAAAACCCTTTACCGAATTGTTTCTTCATAACACGGAGTAAATTGTGTGGCTAAGGCAAATTATTGAATAGCAGTCTGCAGTTACTCAACTTTCTAGCCCAGTCCCAAAAAACCAAAACGAAAACTAAAATGGAAGTTAAAAATTTGAAAAACTAAAACTAAACTAGAATTGAAATTAGTACATTGGATAAACCAAAACTTAAACTAAAAGTGTGGTCGTTGTTAGTGAAAAACTAAAACTAAAAATTAATCTTGAACTAATTAAAAAAAACTATAACTAAAACTAAAATGTAAATGTTCAACCAAAACAACACTAACTCAACGTAGTTTCTGCCTTTTTTCTCTCGTTTTCTCAAAAACTTAGTCGAAATTCAAAGTGTCAAAATTGAAGGTGACTTAATCTCTAAGTTCCTCTTCTTAAAAAGTCTGCCATTTTCGAGATCCGCTGTTGACAGAATGAAGAATGAACGACTAAGAGTTGTAGTGTAACCCTCATGCGCATGCGCGCTTAGGGCCCCACCTATACGGATATAGGAAATTGTATTATTATGCAATCGATCTTGAATAATTTAAAAAATTCGTAAGTTTTGACCTAAATAATATTTTGGGCTCCTCCTTCAGGGGGGTCGGAAGCAAATACAAAGTGGTGAGGCCAATATTAGTCAAGAAAATTTAATTGATATTTACAAATAATCACGGCCAATTATTAGCCAAGAAAATTTAATTTATATTTTTTTAAAAGTTCCAAACATTGTTCAAGAAAATTTAATTTATGTTTACAAATAAAAAGTTTCAATCACATTTGTTGCCACAAATTTCCCAAAAATCTGTTCTCTATGATCACTTCCATGAATAAAATCGGTAAGCACTTCTAATCAAGCTTAGATCATCAGTAAGACCTCGATGAATATGCAAAGTCATGATGTGATCCAGCTTGTCTTGAGCCATTGTCGAACGCAAATACGTTTTCACTCTCCATAAATACTAAAATGTTCAACCTCTTTACAAATCTTTTCCGAAAATAACTTAAAGATGTGGGGACTTCTTTATAAGTTTTGTGATTTCATGAGTTGTATCAAGTGAATCTTTCATAATTTTAGAATGTTTGATTGCATCTCCACATGCAAGGCTGAGTGAATGACCATAGCAGTGTGTGTACAAAGCTTTAGGCTCTTCTTTTAATACTTTAGCAACTACTCCAGCATATTTACCTGACATTGTAGCAAAACCGATCTTTTTACGACATTTTTCTTCCCAAATTCTCTCCTTGGGAACTTAAATGGAAGAGAGGATGGCTGGTGCGGCTCTGTTCCAACTACTGGCACTTGCAGCTTTCTAGCCTTCATGGATGATTGAATGCAGCCAAAACTTTAGTAGCTAGTTGACTGTATTTTAGCTCTGGCTACACTCACAATGGTGGTTAGCTAGGTAGTGGTAAGGTTAGTTCACGAGGTTCTTCAATATAATGTAATCACAACGACTAGAAGAAGAACAACAACTAAAAAATGACTGAATAATTGGTAGTTTTATAGGCATGCTCAAGGTGGGGTGATGAAAGTAAAGTACACAGGAAAAAAGAAAAAACATTGTATGCAGGTAGACTTCCATAAGTTTATATAAATTGAAAGTGTGAATAAATTGAATAGAATACTAGTTTGAGTTTGGTAAACAAAGTCAATGGTGTGGAAAATTAAGTAATCATATTGTTTCACCTTCGGACTGTACTCCAACATCGATGCAAGCGCTCGCGCAAACAAAACCACGCCCACTTCAGCAGAAAAGTGGTGAGGCCGAAACCTCACCAGCCTCAGCGGTTCCGACGGCCTTGTCCTTGTCGTTAGCGCTGGTTCTGCCCCTGCTTCTACCTGCATTCAGTCTTCTATATACCAGAGTATCGGAAGGTTTGTTGGTCAGAGTTCTTATCTTCGGAAGTTGAGTCGGGCTGTTAGTAATAACTCTTGTTCAATGGAAAAAGTAAGTTAAAAGCATTGGGCTGGCTCACATATTAACTATTAATAGGCCAAGTTTATAAGTTATTATTAGTTTGTCAGGCGATTATCACTGAAAAAGCATGCTGGGAAGTAGCTTTTTTTATTTTTATTTTTTTGGTGGTCACTGGTGTTCTGTGGCTAAACTAGTTTTGTTGAAGAACTGCATCAAGATCAATGCCAGCACTCTAAGAGCTTGAAGAATTTGTTTTAACAGCAAGTAAACAAAGCTTTGAAACAGATATTATAAATTAAAAACTAATTGGCAGGCTACAGTTGCTGTCTAAAGATACAAGTTACAGTGTGGAAGGATCATAGGTGAAGGATGTTTACAGACTGAATGACATGTGTTCCATGGTTTAATCACGTCCTTCATTAATTTATTTGTTTGCTATACTAAGACTTCAATTATGTGATACACTCTTCTAGTCTCCCAAAAACGACTGACTCAATAACATGTTTGTGTTTACTTACATATGCACTTATTATATCATACCTGGAGTACATTGGCTTTTTTAATATTATAAGGAGATGGCAGTGGAGCAGGTGTGGGGGTGGAGGCGCCTGTGAATTGCACAAGACTTTGTATTAATAAAATGGGAGAAGATTGGTGCCTCGTTGTGCCTGGTTTTCCTATAGACAGTCACAAATGAGAATGGAGAAATATTGGAGGGGGGGAGGGGGTAGGTCCCCCCTTGAGAATTATTGAAGTGGCCATTGGGCCGCCTGGACCCCCACTTCCTGACTTTTAACACTAGAGAAAATGTCATATAACCCAATGATTATTCATTTCTCACAAGTAGCTAAGCATTCAAGTAGTTAATACTCTCTAATAAAAAAAAATCAAAGACTGAAACTTTTTTCAATTGTTGCTTTCACAAAGGGTAATAATTTTTTATAACAATAGTATACATTTTTGGTTTCGATTTGAGGCTTTTTTTTTTGGCTGATAAGACTGAGTAGAGCTTTAACTTTACCACTCAGATCACGTATGCAGTCATTAGTTTTGGGATGCAGCCAGGTCTTTTGGATGTCTGATATTGCTACTAGTTTGTATTTATCTGTTTGCAAGTGGTGTGTGTTGTCCAGAGAGTTCAGATGTTTTTTTTACCTATTAAGGGCAGGATTACTGCTTTGTTATCACTTGCGTGTGTGTCGTTTATTAATAATATTCAATAGAATAGTCAACAACTTTTTGTCCCTAAAGTTAATAAACACTACAATCAATGACAAATTCGAAACTTGAATGCGTATGATTTAAGAGTGCTTTTAGTTTAAGAAATGTATATTTCTATTTGAAATACACTGATATATTTGTATATCTCTTTCTGATCTATACAATCAAGACTATGTATGGATTTAATCCATAAATTTAGCCACTTTGGCACAACATTAATAATTCATAATTAGGCTCCACTATTAATATACAAGCAGGCCTGTAGCCAGGAGTTTGCACAGGGGGGTTCGGATTTCATAGAAACGCAAGAAAGCCACACCTACTTTTTTTTCTTCCTTTATTCTTTAAAAAGCGAAAAAGAAGCGGGAAAATGTGCCAAAACTAATAATTTGTCTGACGTTCTATGTGTTCTATTAATAAATTCATTGAACACTGCTGACTATCAGCAATAAGCGGTAAACTGCTAACGCTATATCGTTCTCGTGTAACCAGGCTTCTAACCACTACCGTGAATTGTACACAAACGGTGAATCATTAATAGGACTTTCGTACTATAATTTATCTAAATACATTACCGTACACCATAAAAAGAATAGAGCTTGCTTTATCAAGGAGCTCAATGTTTATTTGAAAGCTTGGAATCAGACTAGGCCGTCCACATAAATAGAGTATGAAGTATATCCGGGGATATAATATATAGATAAATAGCAGAATATTCCGTTGCGATTTTGACACAATCGACCACAAGTCGACATACCATAAGTTAAATGTGAGGTGTGGCTAAATAATTTACTTCCGGTCACTCAAAAGGGGTGTTCGACCGAACCCCCTGAATCCCCCCTGGTTACGGGTATGACGAGGCACCATCATTGCCAATATGGGTGTTCATATTGTCCTTTAAAAAACACAACATTATTATAAGCTCTCCAATTTGAAATCTGTGCTGTCTTGTCATAGCTGTATTAGAGATACACCTACTCTCTATTGATATCACTGCACTTGAGATATACTACACAAGATATATCTCTACCTTAGAGATATTACTACACTAGGGATATTCCTACACTTAAATGGTCACTACATTAGAGAAATTATTACACTAAAAATATTACTACACTAGAGAAATTCATACACTAGAGATACTACTTCATTAGATATTTCACTATACTATAGGTATTATCACACTAGATATATCACTACACTAGAGATATCCCTTCACTAGAGATATCCCACACTATAGATATCACAATATGAGAGATATCCTACACTAGAGATATCATTACATTGAAGATATTCAGAGATAACACTATACTAGAGATGTCGCTCTACTAGGAATATCACTACACTAGAACACCCGAGATATTTTTTATACACTAGAGACATTTATCACTAGAGATAATACTACACTAGAGGTATCACTATACTAGAAGTATCCCTACTCTAGAGATATCACCACTACACTAGCAATATCATTACACTAGGGATATCCCCACACTGGAGATATTACTACACTAAAAGAGATATTACTACACTTGAGATATCCCAACACTAGAGATATGACTACACTAGAGATATCCTTACCCTAGAAACATCATTACACTAGAAATATCCCTACACTAGAGATATTCATACACTAGGGACATCACTACACTAGGGATATCACTACACTAGGGACATCACTACACTAGGGATATCACTACACAAGAGATATCCCTATACTAGAGATATTCCTTACACTAGAAATATCACACACTACGGAAATCTATACACACTAGAGACATCACTACACTAGATATACATTAGAGATACCCCTACACTAGAGGTATCCCTACTCCAGATATTACTACACTAGAGATATCCCTACACTAAAGATAACACTACATTGGAGATAATCATTCTGGTAAAACTTTCTCCAAATTTTCACGTACACTATACCAAACAGAATATGAATGCTTTCATCTATGCTAGTCCCATGATAGCTACATTGTTATTAAATTTTAATGTTTTTTCTCCTGTGAGCTACACTACTAGTAATAATATCAAGTAGTTTGGTTAGAAACCAACTCTTGTATGTTGATTTAAGGCAAAGTGAAAGTATCAATGTTGCAGGAAAAAGGGGTGGAGGGTGAGTGAGCAGGATAACTTATAATCTTCCATCAACGTACTTTCACAAAACTACTCAATGAACTGTGTCAGGATAGATTTTGTGGCAACTTAATGATGAATATTTACTTCATTTTTATATTAATAGCCCAATGTACTACAGCTTGTGTGGCTGATCTCTATCAAGTCAACAGGACCAGAACAATGTGTTTCTCAGATGTAGCTGAGTTCGTTTGCACCCAAAATAATAGAATGGTCACTTGGACTATTGTAAGTAATACCACACGCAATGACCGACAACTGGTTCTGCATTCATTTTTAATTCAAACCAGCCAATGAAGACTACCACAATATGAAGATAGTCTGCACCGCTGCCGCCAAGTGTGGTAAAAATTGTTCGAACAATTTCTACCACACTTGGCGGCAACGGTGCAGACTATCTTCATTATTGTGGTGGTAAACATGGGATAGTAACCAAACAGATAACGAACATGAATATATCCTAAACAAACTGTCTGAAGTCCTAGTGAGTGGATTCCACTATTGCTGGGAATCCACCACAAGTGACATGGCTGTGTATCAATTGATGATAATTATCAATATTGAATGTACATAAAATGGTTGACGCTATGCTCTCCTGCCTCCCTCCCCTTTCCCCTCCCCCCATAATCTTCCTACTACCCTTGCTATGATATGTACCTTTCTAGACAAGACAGTTTGCTATGATATGTACCTTTCTAGACAAGACAGTTTGCTTCTCCTGTCTCTCTAAAGAGGATAGGAAGATAATGTTTAGGTTGACGGGGGGGGGGGGGGTTAGTAATGCTTACTGTACTAATTTTTGCAACTGAATTTATATTGTTTTGTTTTTTAATTGCAACAAAAAATAAGTAACTCTAAAAATGTTTATTCGAATGAAATCTTCATATAAATGCTCTAAGTTTGTATCGGTTGTATGAATGTAGAGTAGAATAAGTTGTTAAGTCTTGTAATCAATAAGTCATTGTGCTTAATTAGAACACACAGTAAAAAGTGAGAGTATACCAGCACCTGGTGCACTGCTTCCTACCCCATCTCTTCTTCCTACCCATCTCTCTGTAGCTAAATGTGTATTTTATGCTTTCAGATTTTGTATTTCGCTCTCCTTGTTAATGGAATGTTTCAAGTCAGTGAAGCCTCCTGCACAGCAGATTTCCTAGGAATTTATCAACGCTTTAACACCTCTATCTATGATTCCTATTACTGCTGCAATGTCTGTGGAGGACTTCTTGTGTGGCAGGTTAATAACGTCACTGCTGCAGCACATGTGGATGCAACAATTGGCAGATTGATTTCAGATAGTACAGCAAATTTTAATTCTGTTTCCATGATCTTGTCAGTGCGAAGAAACGAAGAGACATGCATAGATTCTGTCCTGATAGTCTCACAAACAGAGTCAAATTATGCACCAAACGTGACTTGTACTGGGAATTCTCAATGTCGAGTATCATACAGTAGCAGCATAGAGTACACACCTGAATCTATGAGTAGTGGTCGTACGCAAATGGAGCAAATACTTGATCAAAATGATATAGTGTACCCAAATAATAGCTGTGCCACACAAATTCTTATATGTCAAACGAATGACATGGTACTGAAATGGACAAGAGAAGAAATATTTGTCGCGGGCTACACTGAAGCAGACTCACCTGGTGTATATAATTTTAGCGTGCATCCTTTGGATTCATCAATAGTACAATCGTTAACGGCTGTTTTGGAAATGAGTGCGAATAACATTATCTCTGTGATTATTTGGACTGATTTTGACTCTGTAGGAAGTTTTAATGTGAGCTGCAGCTCCACAATGGACAAAACTACTTTGTTAGTGAACCAACCCACCTTCACAACTGATGACAACTCTGATGCTGCAGTTGCTTCCACTCAAGCTTATTCCACACAGCAGTCTTTAGACTCCAACAATACTTTAACATCTGCTGGCAGAAGAGTTTCTTTATCACCAAGTAAGCTAATTTATATTATTTCCTACAATTATACAAGTATTTTGTGAAAAAATAAATTGCCACAATACTACACATTAATCAAATATTTTGATAGCTATACATTGGTATGCTTAATTATTATTATCTGTATTATTGTAAAAATATTATTATGCTTTCCTGTTTTATTTATAGATTTATCCTTCACCATGATTTTTCTGGGGACTTCTCTAGTTTATAGCAAAGTATATTGACACTTCATATAGATATGCAAAGCTATTTTTACAGTTTTTGTTTACCAATATTTATGCACACTCCTTTTTATTGACTTTGCACATTAAAGTTACTATTGTATAATTTAAATTTGATTTACCAGTCATTGAAATGGAAGGGGCTAGAAAAAATTACTAAAAAAACAACAGAAAAAAGGAAAAGAAAGATAAATTTTAATGATATTATCTATTTCTTAATTAGCTAAATGTATCACTAGTTACCTTTTTGTATTTTGCGCTATTTCAGTGTAGTTAGGGTCAATTTTATTGTTATAGGTATTAAATTTTACAAGCATAATTATACTATATAATCGCATTTAACATATACGTGTAAGCTAATTGTCATATTTGTGTGGGGTTCAGTTAATTGTAGACAGCTATCAGAGTTGGTCTATAAGTAATCCCCTGCTTCTTTATAATCTAATAGCTCCTTTCAACTGCCCAGGTGTGTACAGGATGTTACAGATGCAACTGATTATATATTAGCTATAGATATCAGTGAGGTACAGCTGAACATAAAGTGAGACTAACTATAGAGGAAGTGAACTGGCTAAACAGTATATATGTTTAACCAGCTTATCCACTGGGGATCCATACTGTAAATACTTGATGCAAGACTGCACACACTCACAAAACACATGGAAAGGTTAGAATGTTCTATAAAAGAATGTAAGTTTTTGATGCTAACTCAGTTATGAAATCCCTCTATAAACATGAAAGTCATAACTTTTAGTATTTTCTAAATAATTTTTAATTAGCTATCAGATGTTTCAAGTTGCAAAAAATACAGTGAGACAGCTACTAGCAAATGACTTGCTCTTACACTGATCAAATTGACTATGATATCACATCTATTATCAGCACAGGACTATCACAAATAGTAAATTATAGCAAGTTACTCGGAATATATACCATGTTGCACTCAACATGGTATATATTATAAATAATCTAAAATGGAAGAAACCAAATATGTTTCAAAGGCTGTTTTGATTACATAAAATTATTATTAGGATAGGAATATGTTCCCTATTTTTGATAGCCTCACTAAAAAACTGCTTTGCTTGATTGAGGTTTTCAGTGTTAGCTATACTATTGGTGAAAGATATTTTTATTGCTTTCTGATTTCAGTATTACAACAATAACACAAAGATAAGGTGCTAGTTGAGTCTTTAGAGGATGTTCAATAATACATGCAAAAAAATAGACTCTAAAACCGGATATAATAGTGAATATTAGCAGTACATGTACTAAGTGCATAAACTGATGAAATTTACAAAAAAAAATGTTTTTGTGCTTTTCCAACATAAACATAAGATATTAGCTATGTCAAATTATAGAGGTAATAATTTAATAATTGCACTAATATTGTATAACAAATATAAAAATCAATAATTAAATAAGTTTTTAGAAATAAATATTACATTTTCGAAAAAAAAATTGTAGGACAGTATATAAATTAATTAAATGTAAATGATGTCAGAAAAACAATAATATTGTAAAAATTCTGTCTGAGTATTCGGATATTTGTTTTAATTATTTCCTTGTTTTTTTAGCATTTACTACTAACCTATTGGACTGGAGATAGTGCAGTCCCTTTATGGTTAGCGTTACTCCACTAGTGGTGAGTAGTGGGAGACATTGCTTATATAGGCTCTGTGCATGGACAAATTATGTGCATGTGTATATGAGTGTGCATGTGAATATATATGAGTGTGTTATGTGTATGAGTGTAGATGTATAGGTGTTGTGGCAAAATCACCTCCTCATCTTCAGTAACCATTATTAGGAACTGTGGATCTAGCTAATTTTTTTCTTCTTCTAATTTTCTAAGAATGCTGGCACTGTTATTACAATGGACCACTTCAGAGTTAATGCATAATATATAGATCAGGGCACAGTTTATGTTACCCATATAGGAATGTGTTTTCAATGAATTCTTCTATTACTATGCATTGCAGATTGGTTGTTTTAAGCATTACCATTTAAGGTGTATGTGTTGCTCTGGCCTTCCCCATGATGATGTGTAATAAGTAACAGTTTTTGTAACAGCACTTCTAGCTAACAATGCGTTTTCATAATGTGTTTTAATATCTCGAAGTGGCCACATTTCCCTATCAAACCCCCCATAATCTGTTGCATCTGAAAAGCCAGAAGTTGGAAGCAGTGGATGCTGTGGGTAATAGTGGAGCAGTGGATGCTGTGGGTAATAGTGGAGCAGTGGATGCTGTGGGTAATAGTGGAGCAGTGGATGCTGTGGGTAATAGTGTACTCTCCTTTTGTCTTAAAGAATATATTGCCTTCTGAACACTATGATATGTGGTGTGTGTTTTACCGGTCATGCTCACTTTTTTGTCGGCCATTTATTAATAATGAGGAATTAGTGAAAGCTGATGAGTTAATTATACAGTTTTGTAAAATGTTTGAAGATATTTTTGGGTGTCATGCCGTAACACCAAATATGCATCTTCATGCACATCTACGTGAATGCATTCAAGATTTAGGACCTGAGTTCTCTTTCTGGAGTTTTTCATTTGAACAATACAATGGTACTCATTTAAAAAAAATTGGCATGCTCCAGAAGTTCAGATGGAAAAGTTAGTTTTAATGCCGAAATTAAATGCCACTGACATTTTGCAGCTTACACAGTGTACAGAGCTGCACAAATGCTTCAAATCCATTAAAAACAACTATTCCTTGCTAGAAGATACCAGCAGATTGTTTGACAGTAAATCTCTTTTAGAATATGAAAAGAACATATTTTGCTTGCCAGGAGAAATTTGTGCTACCAAGTGTAAGTGGCATGAAGTTATACCACCATTGCGCGAAAAAAAATTTTAAAGAGGAGATGCGATAGTTTTTATACAATATGTATTGCAAACTGTATACAGCTGACTCAATCACTCAAGTACCATTGAGACACCAGGAATTTTCTCAAGTTGAAGTTTTTGGACAGCTCTTTACCTCCCTTAAGAGTCGATCACAGCGATCAAGCACAGTTTCTGCTATGTGGCCTGGACTCTCTGGCACCATAATTGGTTGGCAGTGTAGTGTAGAAGATATTCCTTGTGGCAATATAGAATACTTTATTTTACATACTCCTGTGATAATGTGAGTCACACACACATACTGACCAAAATAAAGTGGTATGAAGATCATCCAAGAAAAAATTGGTTCAAGAACTCCTGTGCTGCCTGTCACTACCTTGTCTTGGTAAATTGTGATCTCCTAACATGTGGGTTTATTGTGCATGTCTGTCTACAGGCTCCTCCCCGTACAATATGTATGTTATAATCATTAACCTTCAGCACCATAACAAATTCAAAGCATTTGCCTAATCAAAAGATACATGCTTGGTGCACCTTCCATTACTTTCAACTACAAAGAGTGCTGCTGATGTGAAAGTGAAACCTGACCGAGTGCTTATAATATGTGCTGCATTTAAAATTGTTAGTATGCATTAGGAATTTTAGACTCCGTTTTGTGTGGCACATTATTTTATAGGTTAGACGACTACTTGAAAATATTAATATATATTTAGTTGTATTTCGTTTGTTTAATTGGATATTGGCACCAAACTTTATTAACTACTCTATAGTGTTCTAAAAAATAATAATCTGCAAGTGACCACACATGTTGAGTTAGTTAGAGGGTATACTTGTACATAACGAGACCCACTTATAAAACTACAAACATAGCTCCAATATCACAGGTTTGATGATTTTCTTAAAGCTTACACATTTGAAGTTTAATTGTAATTACATTCATGACCATGTTGGACCATGTGGTTACTCATTTCTATTACATGAATAGTACAGCAGAAATAAAATAAATTAAAATAATTAGTAAATTGTAAAATTGCACAAGAATGTAAGGGTACAACAATGTCTTGCTTGATTTACAAATGCCATGATAAACTTCACAATGCAGTTACTGTTTTCTAAGCCTGATGGTTACACTACTGAGGGTGACTAAGAAGAAACTGCCACTACAAACCACACCACCACATCCACTTGAGACAATCCAAGGAAGTGGAATCCAAGTGACCCTTGAAGCTTCCAAAGTGTTTGTCTAGGATCTTGGGAGCAAGGCCACAACTTTTGTTAAAATACAGCTGCTAACTTGTTATTGTGGTTTAGGGAAGGTGTCATTAATTCTACACATAGGCACACATGTATGTAGGAGGTAAAGTCACATGAATCTTGTACATGTGAAAATTGTACTCCTTTAAGGGTGGCCGCACATAGCAACGCGCAATTTATTCCCCGCCAAATACCCCACCATTCGATAATACGCGAGCAGAAACAATCGCGCATTAGTAGCAGAAGTATACTTTGCGAAGTTGTGGTGTTTTAGTTTAGCTTCTTGTTGTCTCATATTCGTTTACAGCAACTCTCCATATGTCGTCTGAGCTCACGCGGCAAGGTGCACCAGGCTTCCTCTCCTCCAGTAGCCGTTCTCCGGACTCTGCGAACCTGAACTCAAGCGGATGGATCCACCAGGCTCTATTTCTGCGGAGCGAAGACTTCCCAAGCTGCGCAGATCTAATACCTTCACCTCTGGCTATCTCCAATAAACTGCTCTCTCTTCTGACTCTCTTGTTATTGTTGTATTGATGCTTGTTTACACTTGATATAGGCGGGCTCTTTTCAGAACCAATACAAACTAATTGAAAAAAAAATTGCTCGCGTACTCGTAGTACGAGATATGGGGGTGGGGCTATTTCTTAAGAATTGCGAGTGGAATTAAAGTTCCACATTTTGTATGAGTTTTTCTTGGAATCTAATAAATTTAAGTTTTTAAAAAAATTATTATTATATTCATAATCAAGCAATATAATGACTAACTTGCTATTGTTATTGCGAAGAAAATGTTTCTTGTAAGATTTTATTATCAAATAAAACATTATAAAAGCCTAAAAATGTACGAGATGTTTTAATTTAGTGCTATTGATGTACTGCTCTTAATGACTCTTCATCACTCAATCACATGGGCACTTCAGGCAATATCTATGAAACAACAAATCTGTCGCCCATGATTAAATTATACATGAGCAATAATGTAGCGAGCAACCTTGAACATGTTGATTACTCAAGCACATTTTGTGATCAGCCATGAATAATGCACAATTAGTGTATTTGCAATGCTATCAAAAATGTCACGTGCTCTCTATTGAATATACTTCTAGAAGGTTAGTACTGACTCCAACTTTCAATTCAGGTCCTAATGGCGCTTACAGCAGATGTTACTGTCTCTGTATCACTTCAGAAAAAAGTGAGGGGAACAGACAACATCTGATACACACTTAATGTTACCATGCTATGCTATGTATTGGCTATGAGGCTTTCCAATCCCGGTAAAATTATTTTATTAATGGTTTCACTTTTTGAAGAGCTAATAAAGTGGTCCCCATTTTATCCTCATTCCAAATAATGCTCTTAGACGAAGTGCCATTATATGAGCAGTTAGCCATTGCATACAGCCACAGTCAGATTCACTGATCAGGTTGTGATCAATTCAAGAGTAATAGAATTTGATGGTATGTTTTCAAATGGCCACATGTTTGTGTTTTGATGTTGTCAGACCTGTTGTTGTGAAATGACTCTAACATTAAACAATCATGTGAACTGCCAATTTTCTCAATAATAATAAAAATAAAAAAAGGAACAGACTCACCACCACCACTGACACGCCTATCAATTAAACATTTAAGCCTTTGCACTGACACTGACAAAAATGGATTTAGTTTCATTTTAGTCAATCACGAGGAAAGTGCCAAGCATGCACAACTCCTAAAGAAAAGGATTAATTTTTTTTAGCAGTACTGAGCAATTTAGCCAAAGAAAACTGGGAGCATCTTAGCGCCACCAGGATGGTTAGTAACTATGATATAGCCACAAACACTCTAGGCGTCAGAAAACCAACAAGCAACAAAAAATATCTATCATAAAATAATAAAATGAAAAAAGAATGATTAACAACTTGTATCTTCAATCTTTGCACAGTTCATCCATGCATCTGTGTACCGACCTCACTACAAGATGGATACACTGATCACATGGAGAAATGAATCCTCATCCCAGTCAAAGAAGTAGTAGTGTAGTGCAGTCCTACAGCAGAGATTGTGTTGCAGTTCAACAACAGATGGAGAAAGAAAATGAATAACACACATAAGAAAGAAAAAATTGTGTGATTTTATTTATTTATATATATTTTTTGCATAAAACATCCGCTCAAGCTCATGTGCACAGCCTGGAGAAAGGCTACAGGAGGAGAGGCAGCCTGGCGCACCTTGCCACGTGAGCTCAGACGAGGACTACTGTATGGAGTGTAGCTGTAAATGGCTATGAGACAACCTGAAGCTAAAGACACCACAACTTCACAAAGTATACTCTCGCTGCTACAGCATGATTGCTTCTGCTCGCGTATTATCGAATGGTGGGGTATTGGCGGGGAATAAATTAAAGTCCGGATCTATGGGTGGTATGCACTATGCATTGCTATGTGCGGCCACCCTTAAAAAAATAAGATAAATAAAACTTAACCCTCCTCAAAGACAGATACATGGCGTACTTCATGTCGCATGTTACGAGCTGTAAACAACTGAAATACAGCTTGTTATTGTAATGAACTATCTTGTAAATCTCATCCACTTCTTTGCAAGTCATAAACAAGTTAGCTCATTGGTTTCAAAGTTAAAGTTGGTAAATTACATAGTAGGGATTATATGTAAAATGTGTGTTTGTGTGTGCATGGCTTCATCCTTGTGATTTTGGCCCTGTCCCATCCCTAGCCGGAGTCTTCCCACCAACATCCCCCTCCCACAAATCTTGGAAGTTAATTGGTGAGTGAGACACTATCATGGGTAACACAATCGAAAATCGAGGACATCTGTTATATGCTTGGACATACGTATGTCATTTACCCTCGCATTTTATGTACGCTTGATGGCCGACCTTGTACATAACACCACTTAACACAATCTCACACTATCTAAGGAAATGCAGTTATTTACCCCATGGAATTAGGCTGTTTCAGTGTAAGTGTGAGTGTGTATGTGTGTGTGTATGTGTGTGTGTGTGTGTATGTGTGTGTGTATGTGTGTGTGTGTGTGTGTGTGTGTCTCTCTCGAGAAACACATCACTAGCCCTCTGTTGGGGCCTCATAAAAGTGGGCCAAGAACAAGCCCACTACTTTAACCCAACACTGCATTGTAATGTACCGCATAGGATCAATTATATCAGAAGTGAATTTGCTCACGTGTTCCAGTTTGGAATCCAAGTGTAGATTGCCAGCTCACACCTACCAGAAAATACAAAGTCTGAAAGAATAATAATAATAATAATAATAAAATATGCATATTATAATAGTTTACATGAAAAAAAGATATACGGAATTATACCAGTAACGAAGAAAATTATTGAAAATAATTTTAAAGAGGTCTCATATAAGATGGCATAGCAGGAGGTCATATTTCGCAACAAGTGAAAATAGCAGCTATCAGTTCTTGTCACCAACTTCCCGACACCATTTTAGTACGCGTTATAGCAACTTAGTGCGCAAAAAAAAGGAAACAATGTCATACAAGTCATAAATATGTCCCGATCCTTAACAGAAGGGAAAACACAAACAAACAAACAAACAAACAAACAAAAACTGGCAGGCTATAAATAGTGAAGAGAGGAGAGTACCGATTGCCATTGAATGCAGCTAAATTCAACCACACAGGATGTACTGCATGGTGCCACAGTACTGCTGCCCAATCAAGAAATACTTTGGACACACACATGAAAATGGTACATTCTCATAAGAGAATAGTCTAAATTAGCCAGAAATACTCACCAGTATACATTTTTAAAGCGAAATTTCACTTTTTCAACTCCATTTAACTTCCCTGAGCATAAAGCAAACTACACTGCTGGCTGCAAGAAACGATTTGCTCATGTGATTGTGACGTGATGCTAGGGGGCATTACATCAACATTTTATTACGACTACTTTTGTTAAAAGCTTACTAACTTACATCAAAATATACAGACTGTGGCTAGTCTCTGGATTTAGCACAGGTTGTATGGCAGGAAATGCCATGGTTATGGTTTATTCATGATACAAGTGCTACAGTGTACAGCATTCATGAAGAGGAATGCTGACAGTCAGACAGACTGACAGGCAGACTACTATACTACTACTAGCGCACTACTATAACCTCTTGCGCATGCGTGCTGAGGCTTAATAAGAGTTACAAGTATATATGCGTGTATAAATGTGACTGGAGGGGATTTGAAGAAAGGTCGCGGCACTTAAACGCAAGCATAGCATTTTAACTCTAGCAAGAAAGCTCGAGATAATTATATATAGCAGAGATTATGAAGGAAAGTCAGTGAGGTTAATCTGGACCCCCCCCCTCCTCCCCCCATAAAATAAGATAAAATCAGTGTACATACACAAATAAAGCATAGCATTCTTAGAATAGATTCACTATAGGGAGCATATGACCTCACTGAAATCTCTGGCACATTTCACCGTATACCAGAAATATTTTGTACACATACACACCTATACCTTGAACCTTGAAAGAAAGCAACCCATTGGATGCTTCTCTGCCACAAGTGACAGACTAAATCACAGTAACTAATGTTTTCAACGAGTGGTGACCCATCTGTGCCTTGCTTGCATACGAATGCTCACACACACACACACACACACGCACACACACACACACACACACACACACACACACACTACACTGGTATGGCTTATCTGTCACTGCCATGCCTCCCATGGAAACTCAGCACATGTATGTATAATGAATAAAACAGAGTCATGGAGATGAGCACATGTACCTGCAGCCAGCTAAAGGTCATTGCTAAACATTTTTGGTGTAATTCATTCAGTTGATCAAGTCATGGATGAGAAAAAAAAATAGCCCTCTAGTTTGTGAGACAGAAGGCATAGTAGTAGAAGAAACCTTCAATTAATTATATGATTTAGTTACAGTTTTAGGTGTGCCATATACTCCTCTGACAGAGAGGCAGCTGGATTCACTGACACTTGGTTGCATCTATTCATGTAGAACCCTACCTCCAGAAGGAGTGCTTCAACTGTAGGGCTATTCTGGACAGAGACGATTTGCAATCCAATAATTAGTTCATTTGTTTCTTTTTAGTTGCATAACTTCAGTAATGTCTATGAACTTAGCTATACTTTATTGAAATGGGTATGGCCATACTTCTAGTTAAAGCCCTGCACAAGTGCATATCCAATAAAATGAGAACACACAGCGGATACCCATGGTTGGTGCAACCAGCAAGTTTCAGCTACATCACCTAAGAAAAGTCAGGTTAACCAGCAACAGAAACGTAACAAATCTCACTTAATATTAACTATGAATACACAAGAGCTAACAGTAAATACATTTTCGTATAGCTAGCCATAAGTCTCAACTTGCACGTGCATATGCAGCCCCGGAATAAAGTAAATCCACCAAAACATCTCTAACCTTTCTTACAGGGACACTCCACCCAGCACAAGCTGCGTATTACTTACTGAGACTTGACAATAGAAAATCGACCTTCCTTCTAAACGCTGACCGGGTGGGCGCGGACTGTTGTTATAGTTACAATCGTTTAACAAACCAATCTGAAAGTATGTAGCTACGCACTGATCTCGCTGGGGCTGGGTGTACGAAAGATCTCGGAATTTAACTTTACTCCAACGAACAACGAACAATAAATTGTTGTTCAAGTATTTATGAATCTATGATGAATTTATTTAGTTAAAACGACGTCAGGTTGGAAACTAGGTGAGGTAGCTGAAGTATGCACAAGGGTGTTGTGGGAAATAAATTCGAGAATGCTTAGCTAAATCAGGAGAGAAAAGCATACAAGACCCCATAAGTCCATTGGCATATATCTATGGCAAAAGTCCAATGCTTGAGCACCCTTAAAATTCCTTTACTATTAAGAAAAAAATAAGCTTTAGCTAGTTACTCTATTTTTTTTTTTTTTGTTGACGCACATTTGCTTCTCAATTTCTTCTTTAATGGGACTCCTTCACATAATATTATTTATTCTTCTCTCTCTAGAAATATTTCAAAATTTCATTCCAATAAATCAGATATTAGGTATGCAGGTGAGATATTGGTACACTGAATGATTGACCAGCTATCATTTTAAAAATTAAACTAAAAGAGTAGAACCCCCAAATTGAGAGAGCAATCTTTCAGATCATAAAGAGGAAGTTGCTTGCTTTAAGGGGTAGTAAGCAATGCATTTATCTTGGATAGGGCAAGAAGAACATTCACTGTAGCTTGCACTATTATACAGCTGTTTTGTTTCCATTCAAAATGTCGAGGTTGTTCAACACGTTATTTTATAGCCAATTGGTTCATGAAGCAAATTTCAAGTCTCTACTCATGTTGGGCCCACTACTCATGTTTACAGGAATGCGCAAAGTACTATTTCACGACAAACTTCAGTATCGAACATAAACTCACGAACTTTAAATTATGCATCATTAATATCTTTATTTTCATTGGTTGTTAAATATTTGCCGACGGCAGTGCTGGCTACCTATAAAAAGGAGCCAGCGTTGTCAAGTCGTTGGATTTTGTTATAATAATAGTGTACAGTGTGTATCTGTGTTTTTAAATAACAATTTATACACCTACATCATTTCGACAAACATTATCCCTGGTGGCAGCACTACCAGTTGGACTACGAGTGGCCCAACAACTCACTACATTTTAGCTTTAATTGTTAAGTTGGTGCTTTGTTACTGTAAGTCTGAAATATCTGCCACAGTGACAATTTAACCAGTGCATGATCGACTACGTAGAACTACTATTGAGAATGACGCTATTTAAATTAGACAAAGAATTAGGTTAGCCATTGTACATGTACATTGCTTTAAATTCAACAGAACAGTTATTTAATGATGACAAATTGACATTTGGAAACAATTTTTTTCCATATCTCAATGTAATATTCTATTGTTTTTTCTTCTAAATATTGAGTACAATTAATTTTAGGACGTCTTTAGTCCCTAAGGGGTGGGAGAAGGGCGGCAAACTAGATTTAAGGAGATGTACAAGCCCCCACCCCTCCGCTCCCTGAAATAAACCCTGGTATTACACAAGATAGAACAATACCATATAACTGTGAAGATAGAACAATACCATATAACTGTGGTTAGGAAGGGAACCGATGGGTCAAGCCACTAGTACTACTACGGTTTCAAGCCATGAAGGATGAAACATCATCCCTAAAGTTAGCAGTCCTATAGAGAATCATTCCTGGCATCACGCGATAAAATGCAGAGTAGTGGTAGAGTATGAGAATGAAGTTAAAAGTCATGCAAACACACACACACAAAGGTAATTATATACGCAATAATTGGAATCGAGTGAGACACTATCAGGGACAACACAAAAAATCAGGGATATATTATTGTATATATCATATTATATGCTTGGACGTATGTATGTAACTTTTGTACTTTTTGACTCTCACATTTTTTGTGTTCACTCGTTACCTTGGTTAACAACATGCTGTTCGTCATCACTGTTCATACTTGAAAATCCATTGCCCAACATGCCAAGCCACCAAGAGACTACACTGTAAATCTTATCAGGGTTGGATACAGAGGGGGGGAACCCTGGGATTTCCCCCCCCCCCCCCCCATGATTTTCACCTATACTTATTCAAACATACAAAAAATACTTTTCCTCCCAACTTTTGTTGTAGGTAAGCCTAGATTTGTACAATTTCTTCAGGCTAGCCTTTGAATGCTTTAGGTTGGAGCTTAGTTTGGGAACTTCTTTCCTCTGCTGCACTTCTTCCTTCTGCTGCACTTCTTTCCTCACCTCTTCTCTCTCCCTCACTTCCTCACTCTCTCTCTGCTGCACTGCTCAAATCTGTTCCTTGTGTTCCACCAATTCATAGCTATTGCATTTGCTTTTTTTAGGTTCAGATTCACTTCCTTTGGAGCCACAAGGTCTCTTTTTCCTAAAATACTTTCTGATATCCATTAGCTACTACTCAGCAACTTCTACAGTCTGCCAAAGCAACAAATATACCTTACCAACCAGGCAGCTGCTTCACAATGACCAGTGCTAAAAGCAACTTTCAAACTGGAACTGGTGATCCATAAAATGATACACCTACTCCATTCAAACTAGACGGATAACCTATTAGGAGTCTGTGCTTTATTAATGTCAGAGATATTCAGCTTTCAAAATGAACAAAGCAGTTTATTAGAGGTAATCTATTGATCAATACATAAATATAATACACTAAGTTTAATTTCCTTACCCTATTAGTATTGCAAGGACAAAAAAAATACAACTATAAGGTCGCTATTTGACTTTCCCCCCCTAGCAAAAAATCCTGTATCAAACCCTGCTTATGTTGGTATATCGAGTGAACGAGTGCATGTGAGAGTGTTGTGTGTTACATGTGCTGACTAGCTAAGAACAAACAACAAATATACATTTGCTGCTTTTTGTGTTAAGCTTCTTAGGTTCCTTCCTGTTTCTTTTGTTAGTAAAAATTGCTGTGAGTGGTCTCGTACGCTAATTAAAAAAAGTCGAACAAATTGTGCATGATGATTTTATAAAGATGAATTTTACCCTTTCACCTTACATGTCAATTTTTTTTATTGAAGCACATCACAAGTACAATGCCTTTTCCCTTAGGACTGTGTACATGAGTGGGTGTGTATGATTGTTCGCTTGCGTATTTGAGCTACAGCAGAAGGAAGGGCGTGTATGGCCAGTGAAACTACACCACCTCTTCACTACCATACAAAAAACATTGTATACTGGCTATAAATTATGTACAGATAAGCTTTAAACAAGCACAAGAAACAAAACAAAAACAAAACAAATGAAGCACCAAAGGTGCGAACCCTCAGTGCTATTAAACATTACCTAGCTATTATAATATAATCTCCTTAAAAAGAACAAAGCAATCTGTTAGCTATTTTAATGAGGCATCAACATAGCTCAAGCAATGAAAACAGTACATGGAAATGCTGTATTCATAAGAGAAGCTAAACTAGCCAGAAACACTCACTGTTATAATTTTTCAGCGTGAACTTCACTTCATTCAACTCCGTCGGTTAACTTCCCTGAGCATAAAGCAAACTACACTGCGGGCTGCAAGAAATTATTTGCTCAAGTGATTATGACGTGACACTAGGGGGTGTTACCCAGCTGGTACCAACGTGGAGCTGAAAGCTTCACGTTTTATCCACACTTAGCCCCAAATTAAAAAAAGTAGCACAATAAAAGGTCCTAAATCTTCTTTCTGAATAAGTTCATACCTAAATCAACGGTTAATTGTCAGTAATCTCCAAAATCAGAGCGTGACAGACAGACTGACAGGACAACTACAACCCTCTCTCGCATGCGTGATGAGGGTTAACAAACAAACAAAACAAACAAAAACAACAACAACCAACATTGTCTGTCAAAAAAATTTAGCAAATTAGCAAATGAGGTCATAAGACTTGCATTTGGTAATGGTCACCAATACTATACTGTATGATGCCAAGTTGCTTATGGCCTTAGTGGTCGTCATGGCTCCTATGACTTGTCTTAGTCTTATTCTATGAACTGCATGTGAAAAATGGCTACTGCAAGCCAATATATTTGGCCAACGGAAGGAAATTATTGTTCCCTATTCTCACAACATCAGCTGAAAATTTCACAAACGCTTCATAGTGACATTAGAAATTGGGGAAAGAACATACTTTTACTTCAGAAAAAGCATATGATGACTAAGCTATAAGGGTGTCAAACAGGATTCTGCGCTGGGGGTGGTGTACTCAGCCACACTCATTTTGGAAACCCACACTGCTTTGATGGGCATGCCTATGTGAAAGTGTATACCTTATACTGACCTGTGCTTTGTCACATAATTCAAGCTTATAGCTATTGTAGCTACTTACTAAATTAAAATTCTAGGGGGAACTAAGGCTTGGAAGAGATGGGGGATTTCAGGGTGCCCCTACCACCTCTGCACGAAACCTGGTTATACAAGCTAATACGACACTATGCTTCTGAAGCAGTGATATTAGTACTTGTGCGCTTAGAGAAACTGACCAATTTACTGACATTGCCTTAATCATAATCAAGCAATTGGCAATCTGAAAAAGTAGCAGATAAGTAAGATGATTTCACTAAAGTTTATCAGAATTGCATGAACTAGAATGACAGGAATTCATACACGATTTTCACTGGGGGGGGGGGGAGAGAGAAATAAGGCAGAGATTTGTAAAGTCACCGTTTAGCCACATGAAAATGGTGAAGTCATGATCATCAAACTTGGACAAACTACTATGAATTGCTACAATTGTTTCATGAAATAAATTCAGAAGGGGTAAAAAAAAAAATTAGGGTGGAAATCCCAGGGCTCCCATAACCTGCATGAAACCATGGGCCTAAAACAAAGTAGAAAATATAATTATGTATGTTGAGTTGTATGCAATGATTATCTCCCCTTCATTGTCCAGGAGCACACTAAAGGATGTTAGGGTGGCCATGGGAAAAAGCTATGAGTGAGGATAATTTGGTGGAGCATGTTTTAGAATAATTCAGTAACTAGAAACTATTCCAACATGCACCCACACTTTCTCACAAAGAAATGAAAAATTTCAAGGGAACAAACAAACTGACGAGCCCTTGTCATAAAGATATAACACCAGGAAAAAAATATGTCCTGGGTGACCCGTGCAGCTAAAATACTTAGAAACCCACTGACACTACTTACCCAGAAGCATAAGCCAGGGTAAACAGCGAAAAAGCTTCCTTCAAGTTCACCAAGGCACATAGCGTAGCCGTATTACGAATCAGTAGACTAGCGCGCAACAATAGTTTAGACGACCACTTCCAGTCGAGAGTTTTACTTATATGGTAAAGCGTTTTTAACTTATTTAACCTGGCGATACTTACCTACACGTAACTGGAAAAGGGTTTTCCATGAAATAATGCAGTAGCTTTGCACCTTGAGTTTATAATGTCCCTCCAACGGCATTGATGAAAATGAAGCTACGTTAAATATTTGTTAGGCTATGTACTGTTGCGTAGACATAGGCGGCTCTGTGCATCGTGAACTACCTCCCTCAGGCCCTAAGTACTTCGCTGCGCAAGACGCTGGACCGTTAAAATAAGGCTGTTTCCTCCCCAGCAGCCTCGCGGGTCACTATCTAATTGTGTCTTTCTCTGGAAGGACCTGGGACCTGAGTGATCAAGTAAAAAACTACACCAGTTATAAAACTGTGCAGTGGTATGCAAACTATATATATGCTGGCGTTTATGAGGGATTCTTCTTCAATTAGTCATCAGCCATGTTATTCTTAACAGTTCCTAGCTTTCCAATTTTGCTTAATAATATATGCAAGAAGTTAACTAAAACAATTAGTTAAATGTATTTAATAGTTAACTAACAACATTTGGACCCTTCAGTAAACCATGAGTAAAACAAAGGTGTAAAAGAACAGACATGTAAAACTATAGTAAAACATGGTACAATGTTTTACTTAAGGTTTCCTGTCAAGTAAAACTAGGTATGTTTTACTAAATGAGCAAACTATACAGTAAATCTTTAGTGTAATAGTTTACTCAATTTAGTAAAACAAGCACTTTCAAGCAGTGAATTATAGAAGCAATAATTTAATAATTGCACTAATATTGTATAATAAATATAAAAATCAATAATTAAATAAGTTTTTAGGAATAAATATTACATTTTCGAAAAAAAATTGTAAGACATTAAATAAATGAGGTCAGAAATAATCTTAATTCATTATGATTATAATCAACTGTCTCTTAATAGCTTATATCCTCTAGTTTCTTCATTTAAAACGTCTTATAGTAATGACTAACTATGGAGACAATAATACGCTTTAAACTGGGGTTTCCAGGCAGCACCTCCGTTTTTGACACCAAAACTAAGTTCTCCAAACTCCCCATTTTAACAGTGCATAACTGAAACCATAATGTAACTATTCAAGATTTTATTATAATAATGTTGTTTTTTTTTAATCTCAACTAATCATATTTAAATGTCAGGCAATGATAGCATTATAGTTAATGTCAACCACAAAATGCACCTCTAAAGAAACCTCCACCAATTAGTGGACATGAAGTTGAGTTCAAATTTTTTCTGAATTGGCTAGTTTCAATTCATATTTTATCGTTAGGGATGGTGTAGCCATTAATAGAGTTGTACACATCAGGTGACGAGGCTTACACCCAGATTTTACTTTTTGCTTCATTAGTTAGGGACAATCTTATTTCAGGAGTAGTTATGTATTATTGTTAAGCAAATGAGATATATAGCTAGCTACTTCATTCATGATATGATGATTACTATTGATCATCTGCATTCAATTTACCAATAAAACAAGCACAGATAAGATTAGCTATAACCAAAGTGGATGTGATTTTACAGCCTAAATCACTTAATTGTTTTTGTTTTTTTTCAATTATTGAAACAATAATGTCTGAAATATTATTGAATAAGTATTAATGGAACAAGTTTGTACAAAGAACTAAAGTAGAAAGTATATAAAACGAAGTGCATGAACACCTGTATCAATTGTATGGTATAAACCAATATTGCAGCAGTTTACAACAGCAATGGCTATGCAATTCTGAATAATTCATTGGCTTAGCTGGGTTGGTAAAGCTAAATCACATTCAGTAGAAATGGCGAACTGTAGCTATAATGCAGATGAAATTGGCGAGATTTCCTAGGAATTCATCAACGCTTTAACACCTCTCCTATGATTCATATTACTGCTCCAATGTCTGTGGAAGACATCTTGTGTGGCAGGTTAATGGTACTATTGTTGCAGCGCATGTGAATGCAACAAATTGGCATATTGATTTCAGATAAAAAAGCAAATTTTAATTCTGTTTCCATGATCTTGTCAGTGTGAAGCAACGAGGAGACGTGCATAGATTCTGTGCTTCTGCAATAGAGGAAAATTTCTTGGGTGACATTGTGCTTCTTCTGAGGCCGGGCATTTAAGTGACAGTGAATAAAACTTTCTACTGAATGTGACGACGCTTTATCAATTCATTAATGACGATGCTTTACCGTACAGTTTAAGCTCTTGACTTATTCCTGAATACACACACCGTCGTCATCGATACTGACACATAAGCGTATTATTATATAGATTCATCGTATTAACCGTACTTAAATTTTTACAGTTTCCTGCATATAATTAAATGTTCAATAACTTCAATTTTTTTCTCTATACATTCTCATCCCACCATCGCACCCTTCTCTCTGCCAAACCCATCCCCTCCTCCCAGTACCATCCTTCCCTCCTACCTCCTTACCCATAGGCGGCTCTGACGGTACGGCCAGTCCGGCCATGGCCGGACCACTTTTTTAGGATCGGTGGGCGTGACCAAACTATTGCACGCCCCACGCGCAAGTTGAAAATTGCAGCGACTTACTGTGATACCGCGCATCAGCTATGGCTTCCAGCTCTTCTACTTCTTCTAGTGTCCATTCTTCAACCACTGCTGAAGATTTGTTACCGGAGTCTCCACATCAGCCGGAGTTCTTTTCATTTCCAAAGAAAGCTTTTGGCAAGAAAAAAGTAGTGCATCGGTCATGCCAAGCAAGCTGGTTTCGTTCTTGGAGATGGCTACATTACAATGAGAGTGATGATTCCTTGCTTTGTCATCTCTGCTGCAGAGCAATAAAGGAGAAGAAGATTGGTATTAAGCCCGGTGCTACAGATGAAGCATTTGTAAGTTAACTTACTAACTTCAATACCTATAGCTATAACATTTAAAAATAATATGCCTGCCTCATTTCTGTAGCTTTCGAGAGGTTTTTCCAATTGGAAAGATGGAACTGTCGCATTGAGGAAGCATGAATCAAGTGCATGTCACAAACTTGCCACTGAGCAGTTGCTGACATTACCAGCAACAAATAAAGATGTTGGAGAAATGCTGTGTAAGCAGTTGTCGACACAAAGGGCATTTAACAGGCACTGTCTGCTAAAAATATTGAGCAGCTTGAAATTTTTGGCAAGGCAAGGTTGTGGCATCAGAGGTCATGATGACAAATGTGATGGAAACCTGTATCAATTGGTAAAGCTTATGAGCCAAGATGATTCAAAGGTAATAATGGTTGTCAATTATTATCATATCACTAAATAAATAATTATAAATGCAGTGTCAAGAGTGGTTGAAGAAGGATCGTGAACGGTACATGAGTCATGACAACCAAAATGAGTTTCTTAAGCTAATGGCTGTGAATATACTTCGACAGATAGCAAGCAAACTTCAATCCACTGACTTCATTACAATCATGATCGATGAGTGTACAGATGTAGCTAACAAAGAACAAGTAAGTAATTTTTGAACTAAATACACTCTTCCTTTGTTGTCTCACATAAATACATATTTCAACAACATATACTAATAACTATATATAGGTTGTTGTTGTACTACGCTGGGTGGATGACGAGCTCCAGCCACATGAAGAGTTCATTGGACTCTATGAAGTTGCAACTATTGAAGCATCATCCATAGTTGCAGTAGTGAAAGATTGCTTGCTTCGTTTAAATCTATCACTTACAAAAGTGAGAGGACAATGCTACGATGGGGCGAGCAATATGACTGGAATAAGAAGAGGAGTAGCAACTATTCTTCAAGAAGAACAGCCTACCGCTTATTTCACTCACTGTTATGGCCATTCTCTCAATCTGGCAGTTTCTGACACAATTAAAAAGAGTGCATGTATGAAGAAAGCCTTGGAAATTACTCACGAAATGACAAAGCTAGTAAAATATTCTCCTCGCAGGCAGAGTATTTTTAATCGGTTAAAGGATGATTTTTCACCAGGATCTGTCGGTATTCGTGTGCTATGTCCAACCAGATGGACAGTGCGTGCCGATTCCATGCTCAGCATTATCAAGAACTACCCAGTACTGCAAGATCTTTGGGATGAGGCAACACAGATCGTGCATGATAGTGAGACAGTAGCTCGTATTGGAGGCGTTTCTGCACAGATGAAGCTGTTTGACTTTTATTTTGGCCTGGTACTAGGTGAACTCCTCCTTAGACATACTGACAATCTCAGTAGATCCCTGCAAAAGAAACAAATTTCTGCATGTGAAGGTCAGCAGACTGCAGAAAAGACAAGGAAGACACTTATGGGAATTCGAAATGACAAAGACTTTGACTTATTTTGGGAGAAAGTCAACAGAATGACTTCAGATGTGGAAGTTAGTGAGCCGGTACTCCCTAGAAAGAGAAAAGTTCCACGGCGATATGAAGATGGGAGTGCACCACCTACTTATGACACGAGTCCAAAGAACATGTATCGGCGAGTGTATTTTGAAGCAATAGATCTTTTAGTGCAGACCATACACGATCGTTTTGATCAGGCTGGCTATGCTATGTACAGTTGCATGGAAGCACTGCTTCTCAAGTCAATCAATAAAGAAGACTACACCGAAGAATTAAAAAAGATTTTGGAGGTTTACAAAGATGACGTTAACGGTTCAAATCTTGAAACTCAGCTGAAAATTTTTTGTACCACTGCCCCTGATGGAATAAATAGTATTTACGATATTCTTTCATACCTTCAGAAATTATCCTTGGCAGATAAAGAGCTTATTAAAGAAATTTGCATTATTGCTAAACTCATATTGGTTATGCCTGCCACGAATAGCTCTAGTGAACGTTCATTTAGTGCAATGAAACGGGTTAAATCTTACCTACGTTCAACTATGACGCAAGACCGATTAAATAATCTTATGATTCTTCATGTACACCAAGAGTATACTGACAGTATTAACTTGACAGAAGTTGCAAATGATTTTGTTAGCCGAAGTGATCGTAGAAGTCAAGTATTTGGGCACTTCTAAACACCAATTATATCATCACATAAACTGTCAAATTCCTTTGCTTTTATTCAATTCAATTTCATTTATATAGTTTAAATTATATTATAATCACAATTGAGCCACACCCACTTTCTGGCCTGACCACCTGGAATTTGCCAGAGCCGCCTCTGTTACCCTCTTCCAACAGATGCATCATGCATTACCATGGTGGCCACTCAGGCTGCATGTAATGAATATTGCACACTAATATACATGCAGCCTGGGTGGCCACCATGTGTGCATGTTGACCCAACACTGTTACAGTCATAACTTAAACTTGGTAAGTAAATACAGATTATTCATTCACTTCCCGAGTTGTTTGTTAGTTACCATGTGAAGGGTAAACTATTCCTATGAATTTGAGTAAGGTTAAGACTATATATGACAATGTGTGGTCGTATAGGTAAGTTAATGCTGAGGACAAACTATCGTATGACTATGATTAGATATTAAAAATCAATTTATTAACCACATACTCAGTAATTTGTTAGAGAAGAACTCCTTCTGTCACTGCTTGCTACTAGTAAATTTTGATAATTTTTTTTATATTGGCCAAAAAGGTTTACCTATAGTGAAGCAAGTACTGCACAAGTATTAGATGGACATATCTGATATAATAGTATATTGAGTAGGGTGCTACACAATATTCTCTTGATTAATGATCTTGAAGAATGTTTTAATGTGATGATTATGTTTAAAAAAAAAGTATGATGCTCATCAAAGTACCTCATAAAAAGGCAGAAGTACTATACACTCACAAGTGCTACATTAATACCTGTATGGTAAGAGTCTACGTGTGACCTCTTATAAGTCAAGTAGTGAATTTAGAAAAAAAAAATCATGAATTTATTGAACTTGTGTTTCCTATTAATATTCATTGCTTTATATGTGAGGGGCGTGTTCACCACACACATCAGCAAATATTTTTACTCTTATTTTTTTGTTGTGAGGTCAAGTGTTCTTACAGACTGCCCTGCCAGCCTTTTGTCTATTTGCAACTTCTGGAAAGAGAAGACATGAAAAAAGTAAATGTATATATTTAATGTCTGGGTTTGAAACAAACCCATCCCCTCCTCCCAGTACCATCCTTCCCTCCTACCTCCTTACCCTCTTCCAACAGATACATCATGCATTACCATGGTGGCCACTCAGGCTGCATGTAATGAATATTGCACACTAATATACATGCAGCCTGGGTGGCCACCATGTGTGCATGTTGACCCAACACTGTTACAGTCATAACTTAAACTTGGTAAGTAAATACAGATTATTCATTCACTTCCCGAGTTGTTTGTTAGTTACCATGTGAAGGGTACACTATTCCTATGAATATGAGTAAGGTTAAGACTATATATGACAACGTGTGGTCGTATAGGTAAGTTAATGCTGAGGTCAAACTATCCTATGATTATGATTAGAGTCAAGACTGTTTCTCACTCAGGTGATGGCAATAAGTTTGAATGGACTCCACAAATAGGTTCCATCTCAGTTCAAATATTTGACTTTATTCAAGTATTGTTGAATATTGAGATAACACTGTAAAACATGGGGTATTACTGGCTGCACTGTGTGCAGTACAGCCAGTGTTGTAGAGGCATTTGTAAAAACCCTTCAGGCATGACTATACCAATCTGCTGATTTAAGGAGAATTGATGATTTTATGCAGTATAAGGCTTTAAGCACAGAGCTTGTACAATATTGGCTTTACTACATTCCATGTGTAATGTAATGCCCCATTTTTTACGGTGAAAGCCTGTAAAGTGCCAATACAGGATATATATATATAAATCCATGCTGTAATACAACTGAAAAAGTTCTATATAGCTACCAACTAACAGAACTGAATTCATTATGTTTTTGGTTGAAGTCTGTTGCGATAGCTCAGCTTTTTTTTTTTATGTTGACCTCATCTAATTTATATTAAAAATCAATTTATTAACCACATACTCAGTAATTTGTTAGAGAAGAACTCCTTCTGTCACAACTTGCTACTAGTAAATTTTGATAATTTTTTTTATATTGGCCAAAAAGGTTTACCTATAGTGAAGCAAGTACTGAACAAGTATTAGATGGACATAACTGATAAAATAGTATATTGAGTATGGTGCTACGCAATATTCTCTTGATTAATGATCTTGAAGAATGTTTTAATGTGATGATTATGTTAAAAAAAAGTATGATGCTCATCAAAGTACCTCATAAAAAGACAGAAGTACTATACACTCACATTTGAGAGGCTAAGTACTACATTAATACCTGTATTGTAAGAGTCTACATGTGACCTCTCATAAGTCAAGTAGTGAATTTAGAAAAAAAATCATGAATTTATTGAACTTGTGTTTCCTATTGATATTCATTGCTTTATATGTGAGGGGCGTGTCCACCACACACATCAGCAAACATTTCTACTCTTATTTTTTTGTTGTGAGGTCGAGTGTTCTTACAGACTTCCCTGCCAGCCTTTTGTCTATTTGCAACTTCTGGAAAGAGAAGACATGAAAAAAGTAAATGTATATAGTTAATGGATGGGTTTGAAACAAGTGCTTTGTAGGGGTGGGGCTCCACTACTACGTAATCCAGGTTGTAGGGTTGGTGGGTTGGGCTGAAAGAGATAGTGTGAAAAGACAGATTAATTCAAAACAAAATTGAGGGAATAAGACAGAATCATGAAAACATGTCAAGTAAGTTATTTCTCAACTTAGTCAAGTTTCACTACAATTAAAATTAGCCAGCCAAGACAATGTTCAGCTAATTAGTTAATATTATTACTAGGACCACATTGTAACAATCCAAGACTAAATGAATTAAATGACCACAGCCCGAAAAGTGTTCATTGACAACCATAACAAAATCGTAAAATAATGTATAATGTGTTGAAAAGTATATTGTGCAATTGCTCACTACTCAGCTCATCAAAGCTGAGAACTGTTGTGAACTAGATAGAGTGGGGGCCACTTAGGATGTAAGTCCCAAGCTATTAGCAGCTATTATGAAAAGCTAAACACCTAACCTAACAGCTAGCTAAAGCCACTCCAGATCATAGTAAAGAGATAGCTACACTGTCTAACTGTATGTTGCCCCAAGTTAAGACAATCAATACAATCAAACTAACTAATAATCAAATAGCGATGAGTATAACAGTAAAGAAAGTCAGAGTTGCAAGTTGCAAAAACTGAGAAAAGTGAGTAGACTGAGAGTGTGAGAGAGAGTTCAGACAATATTCCAGAGCAGAGAAGACAGAGTGAATAGAGTGATAATTGTTGTGAAAAGGGGAGTTAATTGTAGTGTACACAGAGTTCATGATGAATGAAGTGCAAATAGGGTTCAAGCCTAATTAGGTTAGTGGCTGTCTGTGGCTCCAACAATTATTATAGCTTGTTTACCTTTATTGCCATGTACATTTTTTTGTCCACTCTAATTATCTGGAGAGTTTACGGATTCTTATGGTTGTCAGTGGACTCTTTTCTGGCTGTGGACATTAAATGTCATTTAAAGTCATTTTAGAGGGCTAGAGGAAGAAATGTATTTTTCATAATATTGTTTTAAATACCGACAAAATTTTTCTCAATACTTATTGATACTAGTAGTATAAAAAAGAATAATAAAACAAAGTTGATGACAGACAAACTTATACATGATACGTGATATTGTTGTTCTCACATGAAGTAACTATAAAAACTACTATTATTAAATAAATGATGTTCGAATACACTGGTCTACACATCCATAGTATGTGTAGAATACTTAGATCAGTCCACAATAGAGAGGGCAAGTGGAAGATTTAAATGCATAAGCAGCTAGGGTGGCCTCGGACTGGTTTAGTTCATAATTTTAGGAATTTTGGATCCCTTAATGTTAAATATTAATTTTATTAATACTTTTTTTAATTGTTCAGTTACCTTTATTGGCATATCTTATGGTCACATTGCTTCACATAAATGAGGCTACAGACTCGGCGGATTTTCTAGCAAGATTGCAACGGATTGACAGCACTTCTTATGATTTTTATTACTGCTGTAACATCTGTGGAGGCCATCTTTTATGGCGCGTGGATTCTGAGGACGTAGGATCGTATTCAACTGGCACAACTCCGGGCAGCGCTATAAGACAAACATCCAACACGAATAGTAACATCAAATATGTTTCAATGATTCTTTCAGTCCAAAACGAAACGACAGGGGATTGTATAGATTCTGTTCTAATAGCAACTAATACAGATTCAGACTGGAGGCCTGACGTCGTATGTCGAGGTGCTCATGGGCAAATTACTGTTACCTACCGTAATGAGAGATACGTTTCTGAATCAAGGAGAGCTGATGGTGCAGCCATATCAGAAGTAATATCTTTAAATACAACTTGTGAAACACAAATCATTGTATGCCATAGTAATGATACCGTTCTGTCGTGGTCAAGAAATAATAGAACTATAACATCGTTTAATGAATCAACTATTCGAGGTAATTTTAGGTTTGATGTACCTCCTGTGAGAGTTGGTGATGAAATGTATCAAGCATTGCTGCTGGGAGTCGATAGTGAAACTCTATTTTCTGCATTATTCTGGACTAATTTTCGTTCAGTAGAAAGTTTCAATATCACTTGCAGCTCACGAATGGGAAGTGGACCTTCCTTACCTATAAATCTACCCACCACTACTGCTGTATCCAATGAAATCTCCACAAGCAATTTGGACACCACCACAGAAATGATTACCTTCTCCAAGTCATCAGTTACTGCAGGGGGAGGTATACCACTTCAACACTGTAAGTCATTGATATAATTGGTGAGTGAGCGAAGCGAGCGAGACACCATCAGGATTAACATTGTCAGGTTTAACACCACCATCAGGGTTAACACCATCAGGGTTAACACCATCAGGGGTAACACCATCAGGAGTAACATCATCGGGGTAACACAATCGAAAATCAGGGATATTTTTATTTGTTGGCGAACGAGTGAAGTGGGTTGGGCAATTGAAAATTCAGTATATGTTATTATTGAGCAAGCAAGATACTACTAGAGGTGGATAATTGAATATATAATGGATTGTACATGCCCCTTAAACATTATGCATGGGCTTTTTTTCTCAAAAAAAAATGGCTTTTTAGTACAGTGGTAAGCAAGCCTTCTTTTAGGTTAGGCTCAAAACTATAGGAAAGTTCTCTAGAAATGCTTTCTTTTTCAAGTCACGAAAAGTCGTTGTGAATGGTTACTATGGTATTGAAACCCTTTACCAGACGTACTTTCATAAACAGCTGTTTTTTCAGAATCTGAATGCTTTATGTATACTAGTCGACCCATTTTTTTAATCATCTGAGTGTTTGTCATTGAGATCAGCTGGTACTACTAAATACCAGAAGCTACTATTACACTTGGAAAACTGAGGTAATTACTCTTTCCGTATTTGTTACCAAAAAAACAACAACGAACTCCGACATAATTTTTGTGTCTGAATCAGAGTGCTTGTCTTCAAGAATTACTAACAATTCAGATAGCTAGTCGGAATGGCATAAGTTCAGAATTTCAGAAATTGAGGTAAAGAAGTATTTTTGTATTTGTCTCTTAAATTAATGGTCAACTGCTATATATACTAGTGGTGTGCGTTAGCACAAATGGCAAGCATGCCTACCTTTAGATTACAAAAAAACTACAATATTGTTATTGTGAAGCTTTTATTACATGATGACAAATAAATCTATATGTATTTCAGTTAACTTAATTGTAGCCAATCAAGCCTAAAAAGCCATGTTTTAAGAGGTACCCGTGTGCATTTAAGGGGGATACCTACCATCCATACATAATTATGTATTAATTTTGCGATTCACCCCTAATACTGTATCGCGCACTCACTACACTCGCTCGCCAACTAGTGCTGAGCTTGAGCACAAACATCGATCAAGTCTGCCTATATAGTTGGGTTACATAAAATTACAATACTGTTTCATCATTTTAATTTAGTTCACACAAACACAGTATAAATATATAAATATATGTATGTATGAATGTTACGTATGCCTCTCAAACACGCGTGCGGGTGTTTGTTTGTTTTCTCCTAAAATCACGGCTTTTTAGGCTTGACCCCAGATACTAAAGCATTAAGCAAGTCTTACTTTAAATTTAGGCTCCAAAGTGTTAGATAATTCCTAAGAAACACTTGTTATTCAAGTCACAAAAAGTTGCTGCAACTGGTTACTAGCTATAACATTGAAAACTCTTTACCAGACAGAGTTTCAAATCTTCGCAGTTTTTTTTTGTTTGGGCAGCTAAGTGTCGCTTGTTAGTTGTTAACAGCCCTGGTAGTCAGAATGGCTAAATATTAATACTAAGGAGCTACCAGACAGCTCCTTTTTCTCCTAAAATTTTGGGCTTGCCCCCAGTTTCTTCTGGTACCATAGTTGTAAGCAAGTCTTTAGACAAATCACTCCACCAACTAAGAACAGCCATGCACTACCACCCTTAGAATCAAGAAAGAGCTCCCAATCTGTCAACCCTTACCATGTCTGGACCTGGTGAGGTTCCCCATGTTGAGTCAAATTAAGCCGCAAGCTCCACTCCTAGAGTTGCCTTTTTTTTACAAATCACAAAAATGTTGTTGCAAGTGGTTATTATGACATTTAAAACCATTTACCAAAATAAATAAATAAACTTCGCCTTTTTTTCAGTAGCTGTGTACTTGTATGCGCATGAGCATGAGGGTTACATTATTCTCTTTGTTATTCATTCATTCTGTCACTCTATCAACATTGGATCTTGAAGATGGCGGACTTCTATGCCTCGAGTGAAGAGACACACCGACTGGATGACGAATTTAAGTCTCCTTAATTTTGAACTTGGCTTAGTTTTGATAAAAACGAGAGAAATGGCAGACACTAAGGTGGAGTGCACTATACAGCCACACCCATTCATTTGTTTACCTGCCTTTTAGAAACAAGCGCGCTTACGTGAGCATACAAATTTTATCACACCTAATTCAGATTTGTTACTAGTAATTTAAAGATTTGTGCTAATCCATTCATTTGTGTTTGTGTTGGGAAGTTTCTGCTGCTGAAAGTGTGCTTCTTCATATATATTATAAGTATACCTGCTCTCCAAAAAGTGTGCCCTAAATTTTCGTGTAGCATGCATGTCAGAAAGTCCCAATGTTCCTGTGGGTTTTTTTTTTCACGAAACTAAGGTTAATTCTAAACCTAGGAAAATACCATTAAGTCTTTAGAAAGTTGTTAAAACCCTGGCTGATTCTAAGCCTTGTGCCCAAATAAAGCAGCTTGAAACTGCTCAAGAATCCTAGAGATACAAACAAGCAAATTTTAAATGCCATAGTTAAAATTAATTCATAAATAGAACAAAACTATTATTGTTATAAGCTGAAAATTTAACTTGCTCAGTGCTTGAACACATGTTACATGTAATTCAGACAACTAGAATGAGTTTATAAATAGATGTTACAGAATATACCACTATAATCAAAATTAGGTAGAAATATTCTATATTTGTTGGGTAAAATTTAAGGTTTATGGCTATGTTTATGTAACATAACTAGGCACATAGGCAGAGGAAGATGATTTAGTGTGGGAGCATTACTGCAGCTCAATTATTCATACTGGTGTGACTTAATTAAATCAGGAAACATAAGCAACTGTCTTTGAGCATAGCAGCATCAATATCTCCAGAATACGCATTTAGTTACTATTATATCTAGAATGCTGATGGCTACTTCATCTGAACCTTGTGGAGTATTGAGGAGTAACTAACTATTCAACAGCTTTTGGCAAAGCCAAAGACTTTTGATCAAATCTCCTTGATAGCTCTTCCTTTATGAAATCTAAGACCTCAAAATATTGTCTGCATAAATAATGTTTGGGTGTAGTATATACATATGGGTCAGCACCATCATTTAAATGTCTAGGTGGATGCCGATGTCTTGGTAACACTGAAACAATACTATAATTTTGAGCCTCAGTTACAGTAGAATCATAAAACCTGTCAAAACCATTTTTTAACCTTTGCTGTCGAATAATGCTTCAACCATCTTAGCAGAGCTAAGTTCGGTAATCAGTGTCAGTAAACCCTTTGATAAGCTGAAAGGCAATACCTGACAAATAACCTTGTTGTGAGTTTGGCAAATATGGATCCTTGAAAACTGCTCGTACCAGCGAGGATTAAATGACCGGTATGCATCTTTGCCTTTTGCCTAGTGTGTGACACAAAATGATTGGATTTGTTGGCTGATTGGACCTGTCCAAATTATTACAGCAGTTACCAATGCAGGTATAAATACTACCAAAATAGTTACTTTCATCGTCCAGTCCGTCAATAATATAAACTTTAACTTACCTCTCAATTTGAGCTTCACCCATAGTTGAAATTGATGACTGAGAACTTTCAGCATGAGATTCAGAATCATGAGATCTTTCAGCAGAGATATAGGAAGTTGAAGAATGCTGACATCAGTTCTGGCAAGAAGATAGATCAATTCACCCAACTATAATACCCTAGAAGCTGCCTACCTTGACTCTGGGTCTATAATGCACCCTCTTGCTACTTCCTTCTGCATAGAAAAAAAGAGTCAGAATTTTTTGCTGTCCCTTCATGACTAAAGAACACCAGCATCTACCTAGCAGTTTTGAATTATATGCAAAGGCTATTGGTTTACCAAAGCAACCGGCTTGCTATTCACTGTGTGGTTGATACTCTATCTGCAATATGGCATGTGCTTTTCAGATCAGGTAGGAGAAATGCGTGTTGGCCTATAGCATTTCACTTTACCTCACAACGACCACACTTGTATAAGGCATCTAAGCCATCACTTTATGGTGCTGGACAACAGATCTGAAATATACAATAATACACTTATTTTGTATGGGAGTAATGTCCTCATACTTGCAAAGGAATGAGGGTAAATGCCCCCACTGCCCCCATGGTTCCTTCACCTATGAGGCAGGCTCACTGCCATTTTGTGCAAGCACACTACTAGTTTATTTATACATGTGTGTGTGGACGTACATTTTCCATTTATACTCTGACCCTCACGTATTTGTGTTTGCTCGGTGGTCGAACCCGTCCCAAACTTTACTGAATGGAATCCTCTGGTTTATTGATCTGTACCCATATTAACTAATGAAATTATATTGTTTACCAAATTGAATTCTCTTTGCGGGTGCAGTTAAAACTTAAAAACTAACCAGATTACATTTTCTATTTGAATGAGTGGTTGCAGTGGCAAATTAATTGCTATTTGTTATAG
>WLWD01001050.1_pt1 | contig 93513 bp, 61 predicted proteins | sample 6712731 | NCBI WGS metagenome assembly WLWD01 (sample SAMN12718690, study PRJNA576275) | sponge metagenome | isolation source: marine sponge | host: Mycale hentscheli | place: New Zealand: South Island, Marlborough, Capsize Point | collected 2014-11-01
TACAAGCACTAAACTACTACAAAATGGCAAAGTTTTGAAGTTACATCTGGTAAAGGGTTTTCAATGCCATAGTAACCACTTGCAGTGACTTTTGTGACTTGAAAACAATTTTTTCTAAAGATTTTTTTTAGCAACTTTTGTGTCATCATCATTATGATCTTTAATTAATTTAATTATTGTTATTGATGTTGTTGTTATTATAGATCCATTGGTATCTACTTGGATACCATCAACATCTTCGTCAGATTATTGATGCTCATGGCTGGCTCAGGAAACAGGCGGAAGTAAAATCTGAAACATTTTTCTTGTACTTATTTTCTTCCTATTGCAAGTAACAGCATTAGTTAGTAGCAACTTGTGTAGCAGTGCTTCTACATTAATCATGTTGTTTATTTCATTGTTTTGCTGCAATTATTTTTTGTATCTCAGCTATTCTAACGATAATGTTAAGCAATCAATGACAAAAAAAATTGCTGATCTGATAACTACAATTAGTTAACTGATCATGCAACTTTTAGATCCTTTTTTGTTTTAATTTAAATTTTGTGAGACAAATATTCTGGATTACTATCAAAATGTATTATTGTAAAGCCCAATCTGATGCCCTCTTGAGGTGGTTTTGCTTTGTAAATTCACTAAAGCAATCAATTTCAAGTAATAGACACCAACCATCTATCACAGAGGCAATATTTATGGATGAGGTGTAAAGAATTTGTTATGAGTGTAGTATACACTGGCTAGGTAAAATCATAAATAAGGGTAGAACCTGTAATTCAGCTATTCATAGGCTGGAATATTAGTGTGCAGCGTGCTCACCCGTTAGTGCATTTGGAGAGTGTCAGAGTTGTTAGGGGTAGGGAGCTTGGATCATCAATCATATGTTTATGATTCAACTCTATCTATACATATACCATCTTTTATTTAACCTCATCCCACTCAATAGTTTTTGGTCCACATGAATAGGTCAAACCAGTTACTATTCTAGTTGTCGTCCTCCTGTGTATTGTCTTATATTTGATTTATTTGTTTGAGTAATTAAACAACAATAGACCTTGTATTCAGGAGACGTCCCCGGCCCTCTAGCACCTACAAACTATTGACAAGAAAGAACTTTACATCATTATTCGCAAAAGAGTATGTAGTCAAATGTACTCAAGATCAAGACTAACTTATTATTATTATTTATCATCACTTGATCACATCACACTTCCCTTTATGTGATCTTTGTGTTTAGTTCAGTACAGTCGGTCTGTAAAATTGTATTGTATATTTTTTAAATAACTAGCTAAGTATAAACACTGCAAACTTTGTCATTACAGAGTGCAGAGGGTGTGATCTTAATTATTATGGTGCTTCAACCAACCACTCTATTAAAGCACTACACATGTGTGAAACAATTTATGTGTACTCCATTGTCCTATTTTGTTTCACTACTATAATCACAGTGTGTATAGCACCCTACAAATATGTGCATGCCCTATTGTATTATACTCACTCATTTCTAGTGGGGGATTTAGCTAACATTTGAGTTCCAGATGGTAGATATGTAGTACTTTCAGTGAGTAGCCTTTCCAAATAGAGATTTCCCACAAGTATATAAGAAAGATAGCTAGACATGAAAACCAGGGTCAAAACTGGGTTACGTTAGTTTTGGTATACAAAATCCCTTGACAGGAAATTAGGCAGAAGAGAACTGTCCCATAGTTACTCGTAACAGACTTAATTGAAAATGAGACCACTTTCTAGCAGCGTGTTCCTTGTACTTTTAATCGCTCTACCTATCCAGCAGTCTTTAAGTGAGGATGCAGGTTCGATGTTCAAACAGCTTGCAAATGCTATAATGGCAGATAACGACGTCAAAACCTTACAAGAAAGTCTGTATCCAATTAATAATCACAAGAAATCAATTGTAAACATCACTTACAAATTTTTAATGTCAAAAGAGAGTTTTTCTGACGTAACAGAGTATTTGAACTCTCATTCCGGAGTTTGCTTCCACTGGTTGTCTTCTCCTGTGCATCTGAATATCAATGATCAATTGCTCCACGGACTGGCACTACAAACTTATATTCCAGAAGTTTCCAAACTTACTCTCCATGTGGATATGGCCCACTTCAACGAAACTGATATTAAGAACATTTATACTGATTTGATGAGGATTGATGGTCTTCATAATGACTCAAGAATACTGTGCAATGAAAGTAATACTTTATTGGATGTCTTGAATGATTTCACTGCATATGTGAGTGCCAATCCTGTTATGTTTACCCTTAGAATTTCTTGACTCGTCATCTTATTGTTTAATAGCAACCTTCATCGCGCATGCGCGATAGATTAGAATTTGAACAAGGACTCCATTAATATCATGAACGATTTGCAATCGACCAACTTAAGCTTTTTGCGCATTTTTCTAACATTTATTTATTTTAGTCACTCTTTGCTCCTTGCTGGGCGTATTTACATGAAATTACAAAATTACAAAATTTGTAATTAATAGTAGTCATCCTGTCAGCTCTGATTTTGGAGATTACTGGAAATTAACCATTGATTTAGGTGTGAACTTACTCAGGACGAATATTTCTGACCTTTTATTGTGCCACTTTTTTTTATTTCGGGCTAATTGTTGAGAAAACTCGAAGCTTTCAGCTCCGCGTCGGTACCAGCTTTTACGGGTAACGCCCCCTAGCGCACGTCATAATATCGTGAGCAAATAATTTCTTGCAGCCAAGCGGTGTAGTTTGCTTTATGCTCAGGGGAGTTAACGGAGTTTAACGAAATGGAGTTTCGCGTTGAAAATGTATACCGGTACGGTGAGAGTTTTAGTTTAGCTTCTTCTCTTATGGAGACACACATATACCATTTTCATTGCTCGAGCTATATTGATGCCTCACTAAAATAGCTAACAGATTTATTGTTGTTGTTTTTTTATAAGGAGATTATATTGTAATAGCTAAGTAGTGCTTAATAGCGCTGAGGGTTCGCACCTTTGGTGCTTCATTATTATTATTATTATTATTATTATTATTAGATATTATTATTATTATTATTATTATTATTATTATTATTATTATTATTATTATTATTATTATCATTATATTTCTTCAGGCACATGTATATGCTGAAGGGGAGAAGGCACCAAATGAACTAATCCACCCAGACGACAGAGGCTATTCTGTATTTTACTACAACCCAGCTATATCAAGTAAATATTGTGTTCTTCATAATGAAGGACAATACACAAGACAACGATATATTTTAAACTTTGGGTCCTCATTTATAGTCTTATTTGCAGTGCTTGGATTTCCTTTTCTATTTGTGGAGCTGTACAATCCATTTGTGAACAAAATAAAGGTTCCCAGTGGATCAGAATATTGGAGATATATAACTTGGAGTACTGTGGTTGTCTCGCTGGTAGTTAATATTTTAGTTTTAGTAAACGATGGCCTACTTTTTGCTGAAGTCATCAATCAGTATGACCCATCATCATCGATTGACAATTTTGTATTTCTTGTGGTATTCACGATGTTTTGCTTTGGAGTTTGGGTTTTAGATTTCTTAGGTTGTGTGCTCGCTATAGCATATATGAACCATAAAAATACTTTTTCCAAAGATATTCCCATTCCTGTTCTTCTTACTAAATTATTCGATATCTTAAGACGCCGCTGTAGTGGGCAAGACAAAAATGGAGGACAAGATATTGCTCTGAATAGAAGTATTTGGTGTTGTTTATGTTGCTGTAGTTGGCAAACCAATAATGGAGACCGCGATAATGCCAGCAATCGATGTTGTCCGGAGTGTATGGCAATAGCTATTGGGTATACTATAGTAGTCCACTTTTTACAACTTGTGAGTTTCCATTTAGTATACATAATGCTAGGAGCTATAGCATCGCCTAGTGAAACACTCTCTGTCTTTTGCAGTTTTATTACTGCCTATGTCTTTGCTGTCATTTATATCGCAATCATTTTGAAATATCTGAATAAAGAACATTTTACAGGTAGAATGTGTTTTAATTTCTTTCTTTGTATCTTTCCATTGAGTTTTGCTGGCTGTTTATTAATAATAAGTATTGCCTTATTCACAGCATTCTTTTACAAATTCAACATAGTAATGGAAATTACCAGCAGAAGCGAGGGACTATGGGGTGTGGTCAAGAGCTTTCTTCCAGCCTTGTTTGTAGCTTTTCTTGGATTTTGTGGCCACAAAATTCTGGGTTACCAAAGAAGTGAAGATTTGTCGCCACCAGGTGTTACTATCAAATTTTCACAGCCACAAAGCACTTCATTTGAAAGTTCACTGCCACAAGGTGTGACAGTAGTAGGTTCACAGCAACAAGATACAGAAACGAAAGGTTCTCAACAACAAAGCACGAAGGTTGAAGGTTCGCGGCAACAAAATGTGACAATTCACATTTCACAGCCACAGAGTGCATCAGGCGAAGATTTGCAGACACAACTTATTTCAGTTGAAGGTTCAAAGCAACAATGTGTAACAATTCATATTATTTCCCACCCACAAGGTGTGAAGATTGAAGGTTTACAACAACAGGATGTAGGTCCACAGCAACAACATGCGACAGTGAAAGATTCAGAGCAACAAGTAGAAGATCCACAGCAAAAAGGTGAAGGTCCACAGCAGCGAGGTGAGATAGTGGAAGATCCACAGGAACGTGTAAGTCCACAGCAAGAAGGTGTGATAATGGAAGGTTTACATCAGCAAGGTGTGAAAGTCAAAGATCCACTGCAACAAGGTGTAGGTCCACTGCAACAAGGTGCAATAGTGGAAGGTTCACAGCAGCGAGGTGTGCTAACACTAGAATATCCACATCAACAAGGAGAGACAATGGAATATTCAGAGCAACAAGGTGCGATCATGGAAGGAACACAACAACAAGGTGGAATAGCGAAAGGCTCACAACAACAACTCGTGATAGTTAAAGGTTCACAGAATCAAGGTACAACCTTGGAAGGTGTTTCACAACTTCAAAATAAAACAGTTGATAGTTCACAAGTGCAAGGTGCAGCAGCAACGAACGGCTCAGGCACATTAATTCATGGTACACCACTGAAAGCAACAGAAAGCAGAAAGAATCTAAAGTTCCCTCAATTTCGAAAAAGTTATGGTTCACAATCGAGCGATGCTGACTTTAAAATTAGGATCAAAACTGAAGATGACATTGAAAATAATGAAAAGGAACATTTATTAAAACATCATACCATGTAGTGTAAATAGCTTGGAAGTATTTTGTCCTAATATACATTATAAATGTTATACTATTTTGTACCTGTTGATGTTTACTAATTAAAATTTATTGTTCATGCTTGAATGTGATAGTGATATTGGAAATTACTTTCTGCACTGGTTTGACCTTTAATTTGTCACTCCAATAATGCCAATGTAGGAGAGAGAAAGCTCTATTTGTTTCTGAAATTTAGGAGGATTGGGGCTGAGCAGTATTGCAAAATGAGTAAGGTGATTGCATTCACAAAATGTTTTCATATAGTTTGAAAGTTTAGAATTTTTTTCACAGCCCCGTGTTGACCAATGGTCAGAGTAGAGCACCGATCTAAACAAATAATGAACACAAGGAAACATATGCACATAATACTTTCCACTTCTTGTCAATCAAGTAACTCTGAAATTGAAGTTATGAATAATGCTTAATTGAACAGTAGTTATATATGGATTATTATAAATATTACTTACCCGAATTGTTTTGGAATATCTAGAAATACACACTCTGTGGATTCTCCAATTTATTCTGTGTAAATATCGTATCAAAGTTATATAGGAAATGCATAGGCTAAAATATGTGTTTATTAAATCATTATTGTTTCTTGTACAAATTGCATTGTTTTTTGTAAGTACATTGTTTTTTATTGCTATAATACTTCCTCAGAACAGCAAGCATCCTCAATTTCTGATGTCTGTGACTTTTTAATTGTGTGAGTACATTTACTGATGTATGATAACAAATGTTAGTTACATTGATGACTTCTTTCAGCCACCAGGTTTCACAACACTACTATTGCAAAATATAATGAACTTACCATTAGTTCATTTGAATGTTCAAAAGTAATTTTAACAGGAGATGAAAGAAAGAAATTGTCAGTTTGGCATGTAGAAGATCCACACTTTATAGATGTGCCTATCACATCTGAAACCAATTCATAGGTGTTTCTGTATGGACATGGACAATAATTATATATATATATATAATATATATATATATATATTATGATTCAATAAAGGCACATGCAAGATTGAATAATTTGCTTTCTGTATAATAATTATAGCATTAAAACAGTAAAGCTTAATTCGTCTGTAACGTGATGATAACTATCGGACATAATATTTAACTAAGAAATCAAACAGTGCTCCGCTAGCTTTTTGATGCACAACAATATGATTGATGTCTGGATTGGTTTATTGAAAATGAAAAAAGCAAATAGTGCTAAGTATTTTTTCCTTTGAAAATGGATACATCAGATATTAAAATATATTTTAGTAATTTATGAATTATTAACAGAGAGATTACTGTTGAACAATAGGGTAAAGAAAAAAAAATTATTATGATAATAATAATAATATTCATCCTTTATTCTTGGATTTGTGTGATGGTAGGTCATGACTTTTAATTCTCACTAGCCAGCACAAAATGCTAACCACAAATGTAAATTCTAAGTAGCTTGAACAATGGTGAACCAAATAGAGGTGCCCTTCTCAAAAATATCATACAATGTTTAAAGGTAGAAAATGCATAGCCTATTCAAGAAAATTACAGAACAAATTAATGAATTTTTACAGCATCTCATCTTTACTTTTTCAATCTATTCAATAAATGAAGTTGTATCACAGCATGTGGTAGCACTCTCTAATTAGTGTTGACCACCCCTTCCCCTCCACAGAGTTAAAAAAATCAAAGCTATATTAATTTCAAAATATTGAATCTCTCCAGATCATCTTTTCCTTTTCATTGAACCAGCCTGGAGGAAATCTATAAGCATTTCTGGGGCTACTAAAATTAGCAGCGCTTTTTCTGATGTAGGTCACAACTCTTCGGCTTTTTTCCTTATGTGGACTCTAACATACAGTTGTTTCATGAAGAAGTATGCTAGTCTTCCAAGTTTTGATGCCATGTTGAGCAGCTCATGTGCGGCTGAACGAGTGCCACACCACTCTTCATTAATGTGGACATGTTAGATGGTGTGTTTGGAAGAAAAAAAGAGTAAATTGCAATGTCTTCTTTGCAGCGGCTGTAGCTAAATGCTTGGTGTAGATAGTTTCAGAAGTAAACGTTTAGTAAATTTTTAGAAGCTGCAGTGGATAAGGTAGTGTGAATGTTAAAAAGTAGGCAGTTGAGACTAAGATGTAGCTAGAAAAGCATAGCTAATGGAACTCGAATGACAAACAAAAATGAAGAGTCATGGCAAAGATTGTAAAAAACAACACCTGGGAAACTAGTTGTGAAAAAACAACATTTCATTGTTGAAATTTTTTTTGGGGTTGCTCTAAAAATGCGCAAACAAACAATTTTAAAAAGCCAAAGTGTTAATTGGAAAGATGAGCATTACAAAACTTGACCAAATTGAGAATGGTGATTCTACAACCCTAAATCACTGCATTAATTAAATGAATTAATTAAAAAAATAAGTAAAAAATTAAAAGAAACACAACAAGGATACATTTAAGAATGTAAAAAAAAACATGACTTCTAAAAAAGTTATGGATCAAGAAAGACAAAATTCAAACTAAAACTAAGTCCCATGTGTCTGACAATTATCAGAACATTTGACGTTGACAAATGGCAAGTTCTGAAGTTTTAAAATCAACTATGGACTTTTTGAAGTTTCCAAATGGCAAGGCAGTGATTTAAAGGTGAGAACCACCATTTTGAATTTGGGAAAGTTTTGTAATGCTCATCTTTTGAATTAACACTGTTGCTTTAAAATTCTCTGTTTAAATATTTTTTTAAGTGACCCTTAATTTCTTTTGAACATTTATGAAGTGTTTTTTTTTACAACTCTATCTGCATGATTGAGATGCAGGCTGTGCTACTATACATAACCTAATGGTACAATATTGAAGTGTGAGAGTTGTGGATACGGTAGACACTTTTTGAAATAACGGTGTATAAGCAGAAACTATAGGCCCTTACAAAGTGTTCCTCATTTTGCAATGCATTTCTTGCTTTGATTTTTACTACTTAGATAACTTACTTTGTATTATTTTCTGATGTATTTGAAAAAAAGTAAGTGACATTTCTAAGAGCTGTAGATATTACAATTACACTTCCATTGTTCTCATATTCCTTGAATTTATCCAATGGAATAGCAATAGTCGCATGAGGTGCAGTCCAATCCAGAACACTGGTGTTCAGTGATGTTGAAAATCCTTGAGTTGAGCTGGTTGTCTTCTTCTGCACTACTATTGCTATATATATATATACATACATATGTACACTTGTACATAATAGCTATTAGTCTCCTGATCAAGAATTTAGTGGTGAATGAGGCCTGAAATTTTGTTTATGGTGGAGTAGTTGTAAATTTGTCCCTTATTATTATTAGTTATTCTAGAAAGATAAGAAAAAGGAGTAGTTAATAGCTAAATATTTATTTCAATTTCAATTTAGATCAATCTATTGTGATATCTGTATCACCTTACCAGCATTATTTGATGCTATAATAATGGGCTCTGAGAATGATGTAGCAATCTTGTGCAGTGACTTCAAAATTGTAGTTCCTATAATTGTTTCTGTGTTCTAAATCAAATGAGTTGAACAAGATAATAGTTGTTTACTGCTTCAATAAATATGGATCTTGCACTCTACACTAATGTAGGTAGTAGTAAATCTGAACAAACATTACTGAATGTGGAAAAGCACTAGTAAATTTGTATGACGTGTTTATTTGTCTGAATCCCTTTGTGATTATTTTACATGAAATTAGTAATAGCATTTCTTAGTGAAACTTCAATCTGGAGCAAGCAATACACCCACCAACTTTGACAATGTCTAGTCAAGTCAGTGGCATGTAATTAAATGGCCCTATTGTCAATGTTATTATTATACTATCATTAGCAAATAATAATTGTTGTAAATCTAGTAATAGGATTATAATACAAATTATGTTTATTTTTGCTATGCTGGTAATTTCATAGAGTATATTTATTGATAATCATGGAATTTCTATAGAAACTAGCAGGATTTATCCAGAAGCTATTGACAAAGTGTAAATGCTGGTAGCTATCTTCATGATAATAGCAGATAATTTCTTTCTATTATTTGGGGAATTTTTTTTATTCTTCCAATAAATTGCTTCACAAAATTTTAGGCTTGATCTTCATGACAATGAATTTTTCTTTTGTATAGTTTCGAAAGTTTATAAAAAAGAGAGAATGCACTTAATAGAAGGTGTGAAGGGTATTATACTTACAGATATTCTTGTTGTTTTTACAGTGAAATCCACTATTGTTGACACAATCTAAAATGCAATTAATAGTAAGTTAATCTTTATATTAAATAATGCTAATAGGAGAAAAAACCTGTGTATGATTGTAGATATCTCTTGTAGAAGTCTGTGTTTCTATAGACAATTCAGTGATGGCAGAAACTATTTTAGAGAGGAGATAAACTACGGCAGTTGATGTTATATTTGAAGAACGAGCCATAGATAATATTTTTAGACTTTCAACTGGTTTTGAATTCTACACACACACACACACACACACACACACACACACACACACACACACACACACACACACACACACACACACAAATACACATAAACACACACACACACACACACACAGACTCAAACACAATATATATACATTTAGAATACATAAAGTAAAGTGTTCCACTAATATCTTACTATTAAATTTATAATAAGCAGCAATTCTTCATCATCGGATATCTAAAAGTTGAAAAAATAATTGTTTTTTTATTGACATCTAATTTTATTCTTACTATTTTGAGAGCATTATTTTCTGCTTCAGAAATGACACTCAAAACTGGACTTGTAGATGTTTGTTCATTGCCTCGAGTTTCTTGTGTCTTTGAAGTGTCACTCATACAATAATTCTTAGCATCATCAGAATCACTACTTAAAGAAATGTTGTTAGTTATGACCGAACGATACCCTGTAACTCGGAAAAATGATAAGACATTTCTGCGCATTGATTCAAATACTAAAGCAGTACTGTTGTAACCACAAGCACATGAAATATCTGTAATTTCTCCATTTCTGATATTATTTGATGTCCATACTTTACGACTAGAGTACATACAGCAGTTAAAAATAAAAATAAAACGAAAATACACTTGTGTGTTTGGCTAAAACAGTATATTTGCATCTTGTTGGGATGAAGTCAAAATGTGGTTTGATGAAGCATTTTAGTGCAGTAACAGTCATGAATCATTTCTACTTAGACAAGCTCCAAAGTAGTCATAAAAAAATTCTACAACAATTTTTTATATACCTAGATAAATTAAATTAAATCGAAGAAGAGTATGTTTTTTTTATAGATACATACTACTTTACTAATTTTTTTGGCTATTTGTGTAGAATTACCATTCAAAAATCCGATAATTACTATGGGTAGCTGCTTGAATGGCTGTGTGGGAAGTATGCCAGCATACTGAAGTACATAAAGTTAGACTTACAGTTTATCATTTCACAACATTTATATGTCCCAAAATGTGTTACTAAATGAGTTCTCTGTCATGTTTATATGCTTATCTTCTAGTTATATTGTTGAAAGAATCAGATTCTATGCGACTACTTTCTTTAATTTCATTTTATTTTATTTCAAGGCTATGTTTATGTCTTCTAGAGCACATGTATACCCTCACTAGGCATTAAAAATGAGTTCAAACAGAGTTATAACATGTAAATTGGGAGCACTGAAGAACATTTATATTCAAGTGTGTCTTGGGTCTGCAATATGTTCACTTACAAATGCTTACTATAAATTTTTTACCTTTTTGTAACATTTTGGAAAGAATCAGAAACTATGCATTTACTTTCGTTGTTTTCTGTAAGTAAGGTTATGTTTATGTCATCTAGAGCCCAAAAATCATGCAAATGTGGTGGGATCCAGGCAAATTGAAGCCAGCGAAACTGAACAGTGTCTGTCAATGTTATGTCACAAACTTCCAAGTTTGTTTTCTGCTGCTGGATTTCCTGTTTCATAAATGTGTCGTATCCACGAATTCTATACGGAACATATTCTCTAGATATATTAGGATAAAGATAAAGAAGAGGAATCCAATCCTTCTCTACAGATGTTCGTACTGAAAATTCCACACCTTCATTTAACTCATCAATTGTAGCCAATTCATTTCCCGGTGATGTGAATATTTTAAACTGTATAAGACTGCATGGAGGAAGATTATACAATGATAAAAAAATCTAACTACAGCGTATTATAAACATTCAAACAAAAAATTGTAGAATCTAGAGAGGAAATGTCTTTGAGCATTATCCTATGAATACAATTGCTGCTGTATTATTTAATACACAGTCTAATACATACATTAGACTATACACAGTTGAGTTCACTCTTGTGTGGTGGGTTAGGGTAGTGTGTACAAATGTGTAGTTTGATATTACTGTCATTAGACATAACTTACAGTCTACTTTGATTGATACAAACAAAACTGAATTTAAACTTATTGTTTTCAAAACTTTCCCCAGAAAATGTGAAGTCAGTCGCTTTCTTCCATGTGACATGAAGACGTCTGGGTGTCTCTCTATGGTGATGACATCCAATTGTGTCATTGAGTCTTTATGTATACATAGAATAAGAAATTAAATTTTTAAAAACCCTGCAGTAGTATTATTATAATATTAACCAGATTTTTTAATTGTAGTGATTAACTAGTTTATTCATTTAGTGTCAAACATAATCTTCATGAAATTAATTTATATAAACCCATATCTAGGAAAATTAGCTGAAGGGACGAATGTTCAATGTCAGTTGTGTATCGCATAGGCAAACTTTTAATAAACTATGTTATATATAAGATATGTATAATTTATTGTATAATAATAGAAGCTGCCCCCCAAAAGCAGCATGATTTTTATTAAGCTTAAATAGGGTATAAATAATAATACTTGATTTTTCATAGAACCTGATTTTTTAGCTAAGTTTCTTACCACTATGTATCAATTATTTATCATTTAAAAAAATAAGAATAATATAAATAATTGGATAATTGCAATTTAAACTAACCAATTCGTCATAAAACCATGCTACACTGACATGACATGAATGAATGCAGCTATGCTAGAGTGCAGAGGCAGAAGTGTTATTATAGACACATAAACTATATAACATGGCACATGAATGCAAGATTACGGACTGAACACATCCTCTCACCTATGAAACGGAAGTTAGTGGATAGGTTAGAAAAGTATGTATCCATATAGATTTGAGTGTGTTACGGTGCTGTTCCAAATAATTACTACTGTTATTTTTATCATACAATAGGTAGAGTCAGGGTGTGGCCACAAAGTAACAACACTTTATAGTGGCTCAATGTTGGGTCTTTTCGATGAGATTTTCTTGCCTCTCCTGATTCAGTCTCATGGCTATTTTTCTATCACTTACTATTGATATCATTACAGTCAGTGGTGTATAAAGTGGGATTTCAGAGTAAGCATAATCTTCAAGTACTGAGTTAAAATTCGCTGATGGATTAGTGATGGATTATTCGAAACACTCCAGGGCAAATGTGTGGGCGGTGATGCAGCTCTCCTTACTACAGGACTCAGACTGACATATGAAATAGAGAAATACAATCTGACTGAATCTTATTGGATAGACTATAATTCCTCTGTTCCTGATTGTATTTCTTTATTTCGTATGTCAGTCTGAGTCCTGTAGTAAGGAGAGCTGCATTACCGCCCACACATTTGCCCTGGAGTGTTTCGAATAATCCATCACTAATTCTCACTGAAACAGGACTACTCCATCGAATAGAAGGAACAGGAAAGGAGCAATTAGAATCTTCATGAGCCTTAATTCTGGCCAACAAGAGAACTGCCACTGTAGAGACAAGTGGAATACACATCATTCTCTGATTCTTTTTTGAGATAGAATGAACAAATTGTTTGCTTATATAACAATTTAAGACATTGAAGGAAGTGGTTGTAGGAAGCACACACACACACTAGATGAATGGAATTTTGTGAGCACATTTGTCATTATATCCTGTAATTATGTGCTTCAATGAACAAATCAATGAACCAGCTTTCCATTGTAAAGTAGCTTTGAATGAGATTGTGTCAGACTAAGATCATTTTTATACATATACACGACTGAAGATTTATGAAAACTAAATGAGTGTCTAACTATTATTATTAACTAGTGCAAATTGAAATAATTTAATTTACAAAATTTTGGTTGGGTTTTATTTAATTTGATTTTGTTTATATTTTTATTGTTACTCTTTCTAGCAACCTTGCATTATTCTCTCACTTTTGCAAAAATCTACACCTTTTTTATAGCTACAATTATATCATTGAAGCAGTTACAGTATGTACAGCATTAAAATGATTGTTTATTTGATTAGACATACAAGCACCGAGTAAGGCTGTAGTATTACCCTGCATGAAGCCACAATATATTTTATAAGTGCTTGAAAACATCGTTTAATAAATATATAATAAATACAGTATTGAAAAATGAGAGAATTACTGTGTGTTTTGCATTGTTACAATGTTATAATTATAAGTAACACTCCTTATGGCAGAGGTCCCAAATTTGTGGATACTTGAGCACCCCTTTGTCTATACCCACGGATACATTTTTGCCTTAGTTTAAAATCTTTGTTCTTAAAGTAAAATAGCACCCCAGACAATCAAAGTAGATAGGTTTTGAAATTATATTGAATTGAAGTAGGATGATAATACAACATTGAGCAAAAGAATAGAAAGTCGAATAGTATTCACGAAAAGTATGCAATGAAGAAGAGATGTGATGCGATGAAGTAGAGTTCTAGGCTAATGACTAGAGGAGTTGAAAAACTGAATAACAGAGTGGCTTAAACCACAACTGCAACTACAACAACAACAACTGTACTGAACTGAGCTGGGTCAGTCCACTGTATACTGTAGCTCAGTCCAAGGGGCGTGTCAATGGGGTGTTTGTGTGAAGACAATGTGTGAATGAAGTGTGAATGCATGTTTGTTCTCATGTACAGTCATGTGTGAAGTAATAATTTATTTATTTACTGTTTGTGTCATCTGGCCTATTGTTTGTCCCTTGCTTGCTTGTTCCTCCATCATGCCTATCTTGCTCGCTCCAACATTACTTCTTTTGTGTAATAGTAAAGAGTCTGGTGTTGATGTGCTTAAAACATTGTATTCTTGCTGAAATGCCTTTACGAAAAAGAAATAAAAAATATCATACATTTTTCATGTTACCCAACTGGTTGTCATAAAGTTGACAAGGAAAAGGGTTACGCTATAATTCAGTAGAGGCAATTTATCCTTTCACCGGCAGATTTATGACGACCAATGGGGTAATTTGATCATTTCATGATATTTTTTTATTTTTATTCTTTTCCTGTAAAGACAATCAACTAGAGAAGAATTTTTAAAGCAAGTTAACACAAAAGTATTTTCTAGTATAAAAAAAAAACGCCCCATAGTCCGAAAAGAGAAAAGCTAAAAATTCGGACTTACCTTTTACTGAAGGTAAATTCGATTACAGACAGTCATGACGCTGCTATGGAGTTTAAACACAGTGCATGGCTTGTTCATTTTCTAGCTACTAAATTCTGAGCTACAGAGCCTCGTACCATAAAAAAATTGGGCAGACTGACGCTCAAAGGAAGCATTCCGGCAGCCATAATTTTTTTAAAATCTTCTAAAAAACAAAATACTGATGCTTTCATTTCAAATGTTTTTATTACAGGAAGTGCTACATCACAGCAATGTAAAACAAAATAAATGCGCTTATGCTGGTGAATGGGTTAAGGAAAGGATGACTTGTATGTAGAACAAGTGATGATTCAACGGGGAAGGCAAAGTCCACAATCATGGATTGAAGTACAGTGAGACTGAGAATCAGGAAGAAGTACAGACAAAGGAGCAGAAGGGAATCCATTACTCAAGAAGAAAGAGATAGTTTGTTAGCTTATAAAACAAGCATTTTTTTTCATTCTGAATAACTAAAACATGTCTGGAATCTCTAAACCCAAATAACACTGGCTGTAATCATGAGAGTCTAGAATGAATTCTATAGTATGTATACTATCTATGAATAAATTGCTGATGATAGCAGGTGGTGTTGACGTCTGATTTTAGGAACTGATCAGTAGATGTCTAATGCCATACAAAATTATCCTCTAATATGTTTAGTCATTGAAAATACTAATCCTCAACTTCCTTATCTTTCACAATGGAACTACAGCAAGATAACGCAATACCATCATTTCATTGCCGTTTTTAGTTCATATTTTATCAAGTTAATATAGTTCCTCCTCAAAACTTACTCATGTTTGTGTGTGTATCTTGGCTGATTAAAGAGTTTCACTTTCTCAGAAGAATAATAAGAATATAATGCTAGCATAATAAGAGAATAATGCAGGCATTATGGACTCAAGTTTGATAAACCTTAGGTATTATAGATTCAGCTAGCACATATATATTAATACCAGAGGTAGCTGGAAACGAACTTCTGGCTATAATTACAATTTTTTTTTTAAGTTTCAAATGTGGCAGTTCGTATGTTGTCAACTACTATAATAAGCAATATTATTCATTAACCGGCCAAGTAATTCTGCTTGACCCGCCTGCAAGAACAGGGAGCCAAATTTCTCCCACACCTAGCTGTGTAAGTAAGTTGCACTAAAATCATTGTTGCAATGACTTTGAGAAATGAGGCTTTAAGTTCCCTTCTTTATAAGTGTGGGTCTGCTATCCATTTTCTTCTTGATAATTTCCCATAGGTGTTCTATGGGATTTAGATCAGGATTTTGTGAGGGCCATGGTAAAACAGAGATGTGACTGGCAGCAAACCAATCCATGGAGTATTTTGCAGTATGGCATTCTGCTCCATCTTGCTGAAAGATGAAGTCTTCTCCAATAATCTTCTCTCCATCTTCTTTTAGAGTCTGTAAAATGAGGTCTATGTATGCCCTGGCATTTAAACGTCCTTCCACTACATGTAAACTTCCAACACCATCACGACACATACACCCCCAAACCTGAATTTTGCCCCCTCCAAACTTGACAGTTGGATACCAGACAGTCTTGATGGAATTTCCCCCCAACTCTCCTTCTTACTCTTACCCTCCTTCCTGGCACAATTTCAAAAACAGACTCATCTGACCACAGTATCTTAGCCCATTGACTCTGTTGCCAAAACCACCTCTCTTTTGCCCAGCTGAAACGAGCTGACCGATGTTTAACTGTCAGCATAGGTTTCTTGGCAGCAATGCAACCCTTGAGTCCTGCATGTAGAAGCCTTCTTCTTACAGTTCTGGTGCTAACTGAGCATCCTGAAGCATCCTGCAGTTCCCTTTTTAATTGTTTAGATGATGCCCTACGATTGTTCAAAGAAAGCCTCACCAGTAACCTGTCTTCATGGCTGCTTGTCTGCTTAGGTCTGCCAGATTTGGGCTTGTCTCTCACACTACCAGTTTCTTCTTTCTTTGTTAGGATATTTTACACTGCACAGAGGCTCACCTTTAGCCTGGCAGCTATGGCAAGCTGGGAATATCCCTCCTCACTAAGAGTGACTACTGAGGACCTAACTTTAACACTCAAGTTCCTTCTCTTAGGCATGATCTACTGTCAGCAAAAGCAGCTGATTGTGGTTACTACAGGTTGCTGCATTATTACCGCTAACATGCACATGGGGAAATTTTCCTAGATAACTTCTGCACATCTTCACTATTAGCCTAGCAACCAGGTCAAAATGGTAGCAACCAGGTGTGTATTTTGACTAATGGTCATCTATTTTACTTGCACTGGACACTTATTACCTTATACCATTTTCTACTCATTACAAGAAGGTTCAAACACAATGGCACTATTTAAGCTTTTGTTCTGCACTAACTATGGAGACAATATTAGGCTTTAAACTTGGATGTCCAAACAGCTCCTATTTAACACAAAAACTAAGTTATCCAAACACACAATTTTTAACAGTGAGTTACTGTTTTACTTTAGTTATAATAAATTTCAAGAAAACCTTGAAAATGTATCAATATTATATTTACATGCTAGTTTCTAATAATAGCTCTGCTATAAACCAAAAATTTTTTTTAAATAATCCCAGGATTATAGATAATTAAGCCTGCTTGGAACGACTTGTCCTCAACTTATTTCAATAAGGTAATGTTTAAATAAGGTAATGTGAAGTATTTACAAGAACGAGTACACTCTATGGAATGATACATTGTGCAAGGTTATTGCAAAATGGACTAGGTAAATATGGACAGGCTATAATCATAAGCAGAGTAGTGGCCGCTGTTAAACTAAACAGCAATTTTATACTCACCAATTATCTTGCTTTTTTGCATAATGTATTTGATCAAATCACCAGGAAGAGTTTAACTTATCGACCACTGAGGAGGACTTCGCAAGAAGTCAGCAAAACATTGGGTTAAATTTTACTTTTTGGCTGTAAAAAAAAAAGAAAAGTTATTTAACAAATTCTTATTTGAAATTAGGACCAGAGATAGTGAAAAAATGCAGTGGGTTAAATAAGATGAGTTAGTATGTTTTAGAATTGCTTGCCACCTCCTAGTTGTCTATGATAGCTGGAGAGGAATCTCAGCTATCCGGGCAGTCCCAGACATTTGGTACAAGCACCATTATGATTACAAGTGATGTACTTGTACATAAGAAGGCAAGGGATGTGGTTATTTCATAATGATTACTTTCTCTTCAACTTTTTTCAAAACCGTTTCTTACGACAATAACAGTAATAATATAGACTTGTTATGTTATCACTAGCTAATGTAATGAAATATAATGTTCAAGTTCCATTAACGCTTATTTCCAGGCAGCAAATGCTTCTTTTCTTCTGAAGAGACAGAATATCTAGATAATCTTTGTATATAGCCAGTATATGATCAATGTTCTTGCACAGCTCTGAACTTATAGTTATAAATAACTTTATTGTGGCATCTGACCTTGTACATGCCCAAGAGAGTATTTATAAACACAACAACTGTCAACATGCTATTATAGCATATAGAGGCTTTTAAAAAGTATACATATTGCATAAGTAACTTCAGGGACTAATAATAGGGTATCCTACTGGATATTGCAAATGTTTAGACCTATGCTTGCACCTTTTACTGAACAAACCTCTGCAGCTCATCCAGATATTAAAAAGGTTGTATATATATAGATTGAATAGAAATAATAGCAAACAAATCTTTTTTCATGTCAGTTCCTTTTGAGTATAAGGAGCTACAGGTTAAAAGGCATGTCAAAATTCTCTTTCTTAACACAGACCTCAGGAAGGAGTTCAAAATGTAATGCGGTAAATAGAGCCACAGATTTAGCATAATAGAAAGTGGTGAAAGCTCTTTCCCATAGGTTCCAACTGTCCAGTTTGAAAGACAGTCCTTAATTTTGGATCGTGTCCAAGAGTTTGGTGCTACCCTATGATTAGTCCCTGAAGTTTCTTATGCAATATGTATACATTTTAAAAACCTCTATGCTATAATAGCATGTTGACAGTTGTTGTGTTTATAAATACTCTCTTGGGCATGTACAAGGTCAGATGCCACAATAAAGTTATTTATAACTATAAGGTCAGAGCTGTGCATGAACATTGATCTTATACTGGCTATATAGCAAACTGCTAACCTAAGAGTGCAGCCTAACCTCAAGCGAATATTACTTCTTTCAATTAATAGCTACTCACATTTTGCAAAAAAGAAACAATTACACTTCATAATATGAAATAAGATCCAATTAATATAGTATTGAGGGTGTCGCTATGATATTTATGGAATTGGCAAGTTTACACAAAAAATGATTCTAGTTACACATGAAGTGAACAAACTATTGCTACTATGTGAAGACTGTATTATCTAAAGTGAATTAGGTGGGTGACATTTCATAACTTCATTGCACTAATCCAGTTTAGCATTTTCCTCTTGCTTTACTATATCTACTTTAGAATTCATCGGCAGTGTCTGTACAGTTGCAGCTTTTGTTTTCAGTACCATTGGGTTTGGAATAATCTTGTAAAACAACATAAATGACATTGATAAAGACAATAATATGTAGTCTATTGATGTTAAGTCATGTTAGACTACAATTTAAATCATATCATCATTTTCTGTGTATGTAACACAAGCAGTACTCGAAGGTAGTTCAGCTGCAGCAAAACGTATTTGCATCAATTTATGGACAGTTAATTTACCTATTTGACTATGTTACCATCAGTCTTAACACACACCATATTAAATTAGAAACACTATAAATGTGAATGAAAAACATTATATATAGTACTTATTACAAGAGTCAGAGTGTAATATGGCGAAATATTTCACAAGCAGGCTAATTTATTTTCACGAGCCTGAGGCGAGTGAAAAGAAAGCCTGAGAGTGAAATATCTAGCCATATCACTCTGCAGACTGTAATAAATGGTTTATTCCATGCTAAATTTCTTCACTGAAGTAGTTTGTTAATAACTCTTGGTGTAAAGTTGGCCATAAAACATCTATGGGCTCCCCACACACCCAGCTGATATTGTAGCAGCTGCTCTAACCTAGTTGGGTAGGATCCACTACAGTAAAGTAGCTGTAAAAACCCTGAAAACTGATAAGGTAGACCCCGTTGCTATAACTACTAGAGTAATGAGCTTGAGCAATACAGCCATGAGATAACACTGTGTGATAACATAAGTTATCTCATGGGTCACATACCTAAAGATAACATTGTGAAGAAATCTAGTGTGAAATAAATATGTATATATAATACTTATTACATGAGTCATAGTGTGATGTGGCAAAATATTTCACAAACAGGCTAATTAAATTTTATGAGCCAGAGGCGAGTGAAAATAAGGCATAAGAGTGAAATATCTTGCCATATCACTGAGGGTGTAAAAAGTGCAAGCGGTAGTCTGAACCAAGCATTCTTACTTCCATTCAAAGAAGTTTCTTGAAGTCAAGAAAATTAAGTGCACTTACTCTTACCATTTGTTTTGCTTTGGAATTCAACTTTACTTCAAACCAAGTCTTAATGTCATCTCGAACAGGTTTCACAAACACCACTAACACTAGGAACATAAGGAAACCTTGAAAGGCTACAGCAATTGTGTAGATGTAAGCCAATGGAGCCAACTCTTCTCTAGCAACAATCACCACGCCAACTATCCATGTTGATCCCATGATCACTGCCAGAGACAGGACAGATTTCAGCCAATTGAAAAAATGATGGTCCTCATTTTTAGGCAATCTTTTATTTGCTTGTTTCCACATAATTACAGATGCCATAGCAAGGAATATCATATTAATAGCAAGGACAATGATGACAGGAGCTATGAAGAACCACTGAAAGTGAGATCTCAAGAAACATCTACAGAATAAATACAAGTGATAATTGATTAATAATTCAGTCGATATCAGTAATAATAAAATATGCGTCAGTAACAACAACAATCATGTGTGCATTTATTCATTAGCTGAACTAGAATGGTAAAGAGTCATTGTAAACTAATATGGTAAAGTGATATTGTGTGAACTGAATTAGTAAAGCATCATCATATTCATCATATTCAGTACAAGGCGATTAACAATGAATATTGAGCTTTAAGCTTGTGAAATTGGAGAGGTAATGCCTCAATGTTGATAAAGCATTGAAAAGGTAAGTCAATAATTAACGAAGTCTATGTCCACAATAATTGACTGAAACGAGAAGGCACAAGAAGAAAGAGAGCAGGAAAAGAGAAACTGATGTAACTAAAGCCATTGGAGGTGGTAATAAAATACCTCATGCTATTGTATTCCTAATTTGCAAAAGATAGTAGCTACACAAGTGCCTCTCAGACTTGCTTGTAGTAAATAATTTTGGCAGTATTTTTCAGCATGTAGTGCTATATTTTTTGAAGACTGTGACCAGAAGTTAAACATTAATTTACCATTTCTTTACCTTATAACATCTATATAATAATACGCTTGTGTGTGGGTAACGACGACCACTGAAGGTGTGTGCATTCATGAATAATTCACGAGCTTAAAAAGTTGGGTATAGCATCGTCGTCCATGAATATGTAAAGCGTCATCACATTCAGTTGAAAGTGATTAATTGCAACTAAAAAGTAGTCTGGTGTAGCCAGACCCCGCTACGCTGGGAATTGGTCTGGGGATATGGCCATACCAAATTTGTTCTGCTGCACATATATTGCGGCGGTCAATTATCGTTAGCAAATCACGGGAATAGCCTGGACCCAGAGCCATGCTGAAGAAGACACTGCCCTCCTCAACCACAAATAGAAATTCCTGCACATGCCAGCAACCCTTTCTATGCTAGGTTTAGCAATCATGGCTAATTTGCGGTAAAAATTCAGGTACAAAGGGTGTGGGACACTCACCACTTCCACATTCTTCCAGAAGAAATTTGGTATGGCCATGTCCCCAGACTCTCTGCATTCTTTGCACGCTACGGGGGTCTGGCTCTGACAGACTAACTAATAAGGTGGTGTAATTGGCAAGCGAGTGCTGCGAGTGAGACACTTACAGGGGTAACACACTTGAAAATTGGGGATGTTTGCTTGTTATCGAGGGAGATACTATTTGGGGTGGAAAATGCAAAATTGGGTGTATGTTATATGTATGTAGTGAAGGTTCGTATGCCCCTTAAACTCGCATGCGAGTTTCCTTATTTTCTCCTGAAAGATGACTGTTTAGGATTGACCACCGTTCCCTCTGGCACTACAGCATTCAACAACTCTTACTTATACTTAGGCTCCACGTTGTGATATAGTTTCTGCGAAATGTTTTTTTCTTCAAGTCAAAAAATGTCACCACAACTGGTTACTATGGTATTGAAAACCCTTTACCGGTTATAATTTTAAAATATTGCCATTTCTAGGGGGGGGGGGGGGGGGGGGGGGGGGGGGGGGGGGGGGGGGTGATATACTAAGTGCCGCTTATTGGTTGTCAAGAGCCACTGGTAGTCAGAAGCCTAAATACTATTGATGGTAACATTATTTGGGAGAAGCTGTGGTATGTAAGCAATTCCATATTTGTTAGCTAACACTATACAAATAACTCTGGCTTTATTTTTGTACTGAGAGGTTGTCAAGAGTAACTCAGATAGTCCGAATAACTTAAAGTTGATGCTACAGAATTTACCACTGTTCAGAAAAGTTGAAGTAAGAAAGTAGCTAATTATATATTTGGTGAGTGAGCGGAGCTAGTGAGACACTCTCAGGGGTAACAAAATTGAAATTCGTGGATATTTGTTTGTTTTTAGATATATGTGTGGACTTACGCATGTCATTTTGTACATTGGCCCTCACGTATTTTTGTGTTAGCTCTGTATTCCACCCCATTCCAAACGGCACTAAACAGAATCCTTTGCACCCGAAAAAAAATTCAAAGTGGTAAAACAATTGAATTTCTAGAACGATACAGGTAATGATCGATAACCGAGGGTTCTGTTCAGTGAAGTTTGGGATGGGGTTGAACACCAAGATAGTTTAGAAAAAAGAGAGCAGGAGAGTGAAACTTATATAACCTTGACCAATGGTGGAGAAGAATGATAACTAAGGAAGATAACTTATGCTTACAAGGTACTTGCTAGTTAGGTCATAATGTACTTGCATTTTTGATAGACTAAATTATCAATTGAGGAATTATATTGACCTTCTTGTAATGTGGAAAATTTCTTAGAATGTGGAAAATGTATCTTAAAGATCTTCTGAATAATTGTGCATATTTTTTAGACTTTTTTTAAAATTAAAATTTAGTATATAGCCTCATTATACGTTGATGAATTTAGTTTATACCATAGTTGGTATGATTAATATTGGTGAATTTCCCACTGTGTTGTATATTTCCACCTGTTGCGTGCACTTCACTGTAAACCAAAAGGTGTGTAGTTCACACCAAATTAAGCGAGAATCACTTGTAACAATAGTCACACCAAAATATGGTGTGATGCGCACACCTCATCGTTTGGGTGTGAAGTACACACCAAATTTAGTGTGAATTCTCACCACAATCACTATCAACTCATACTTACATTAATGCTGAATTATTTTAAGTTGCATTGATTCTAGTAATACATATCAACATTTTATTTTCCAAAAAAAGATTAATGTAATCCCAGATCTCATTAATCAGACTTCGCACTATAAACATACTCTCCTGTAGCACTGTAAATTGGTTAAAGTGAAGCAATATTTCAACCTTTTCAAATCCAAGCAGAACCCAAAACAACTAGGTAAAATTGTTGTCCATAGGCATGGCTTGCTGAGAGTTACCAGTTAAAGTAGTAAGAATAATTCAATAATTCACTTATAAATACCAGAACTGTAAGTAGCAGAGCAAATTAATGCCAATTTAGGAGGAGCAGTGGTGTTGATTTCAAGAATATGTCGTGCTATGTTTAAAAGGAACTTTAATTAAAATAAAAACAATCACTTTATCTGGCTGAACTGGCATGCACAGGTAACTATCACAATATAGAAGCATATAGTTTAATATAAAAAAAAATTCAGACCAAAACATTTTTCAATTGTGATATAAGTGAGTTATTAATAAGAAATAGCCACCTCTTTTGGGTTGGTTCTATATTGGTATTAAGCTATTATAGCGTGTACACTACACAAGCTAGGAATTAGCTATATTTAAAATAATGTGTAAAAATATGTCAGAACTTACGCCTGTTTGTATCCGTAGTAATCTGCTCCTGGTAGACTGAATCCCAGAGGTAGAGTAATTACTGCCATGTATAGTAGAGGAATACCGTACGAAATAACAGTGAAGAAAATCACATACCGTCTTGTTTGAGTTACAAACACTTTAACCAAAACCAAATATAGAAAGACTCCTTCCATCAGCATCCACATGAAGGAAACCATGAAGAAGTAGTGAAGAAGAATTGCTATGAGTTTGCAGTGAAGTGGTATGTGAGTATTATCAGAGTCAGTCTTATCGATGCCGACAATAAATATAATCTGTGCAATTGCAAGAGTAATACATAGGTGAATGAGGATGTAGCTCCTCAAGTTTCTTAGTGACCTTTAATACACACACATATTACAATGAGTTAAACTCAATTATGCATGCTTTTCATGCTGATAGAACTAACTTCAATGATGCAAATATGATCACAATAGCAGACATGGAAATAAAGGATATTGTCATTCCAATAATGCCAATGTAGGAGAGAGAAAGCTCTATTTGTTTCTGAAATTTAGGAGGATTGGGGCTGAGCAGTATTGCAAAATGAGTAAGGTGATTGCATTCACAAAATGTTTTCATATAGTTTGAAAGTATAGAATTTTTTTCACAGCCCCGTGTTGACCAATGGCCAGAGTAGAGCACCGATCTAAACAAATAATGAACACAAGGAAACATATGCGCATAATACTTTCCACTTCTTGTCAATCAAGTAACTCTGAAATTGAAGTTATGAATAATACTTAATTAAACAGTCTTTATATATGGATAATTATAAACGTTACTTACCTGAAATGTTTTGGAATATCTAGAAATACACACTCTGTGGATTCTCCGGAAGAAATCAATTTATTCTGTGTAAATATTGTATCAATTTTATGTAGAAAATGCATAGGTTAAAATATGTGTTTATTTAATCATTATTGTTTCTTCTACAAGTTGCATTGTTTTTTGTAAGTACATTGTTTTTTATTGCTATATTACTTCCTCAAAACAGCAAGCATCCGCAATTTCTGATGTCTGTGACTTTTTAATTTTGTAGAGTACATTTACTGATGTATGATAACAAATGTTAGTTACATTGATGACTTCTTTCAGCCACTAGGTTTTACAACACTACTATTGCAAATTATAGTGAACTTACCATTAGTTCATTTGAATGTTCAAAAGTAATTTTAACAGGTGATGAAAGAAAGAAATTGTCCGTTTGGCATGTAGAAGATCCACACTTTATAGACGTGCCTATCACATCTGAAACCAATTCATAGGTGTTCCTGTATGGACATTGATAATAATTATATATATATATAATATTATGATTCAATAATGGCACATGCAAGATTGAATAATTTGCTTTCAGTATAATAATTATAGCAGTAAAGCTTAATTCGTCTGTAACGTGATGATAACTGTCGGACATTATATTTAACTAAGAAATCAAACAGTGCTCCGCTAGCTTTTTGATGCACAATTGTATTATTAATGTCTGGATTGGTTTATTGAAAATGAAAAAAAGAAAATAGTGCTAAGTATTCTTTCCTTTGAAAATGAATACATCAGATATTAAAATATATTTTAGTAATTTATGAATTATTAACAGAGAGATTACTGTTGAACAATAGGGTAAAGAAAAAATAATTATTATGATAATAATAATAATATTCATCCTTTATTCTTGTATTTGTGTTATGGTAGCCATGACTTTTAATTCTCACTAGCCAGCACAAAATGCCAACCACAAATGTAAATTCTAAGTAGCTTGAACAATGGTTAACAAAATAGAGGTCCCCTCCTCAAATATATGATACAATTTTTTAAACGTAGAAGCTGCATAGCCTATTCAAGAAAAATACAGTGCTATGGTTTTGTAGTAATAGTCTAGTTTGTCTACTGACCATTCATTCTTAGTATTAATATACCACGGTACCAAAAAACACTCTTGAATAACAGAGTAATGAATTGTTTAGTGCATCTCATCTTTACTTAAGTCTATTCAATAAATGAAGTCATATCACAGCGTGTGGTAGCACTCTCTAATTAGTGTTGACCACCCCTTCCCCTCCACAGAGTTTAAAATCAAAGTTATATTACCTTTTTCTTCTCCTTGAACCAGCCTAGAGGAAAACTGTAAGCATTTGTGGGGCAATAGTATATATTAGTAGCACTTTTTCTGATGTAAGTCCACAACTCTTCGGCTTTCTTCCTTATGGGGACTCTATCATGCAGTTGTTTCATTAAAAAATATGCTAGCCTTCCAAGTTTTGATGCCATGTTGAGCAGCTCATGTGTGGCTGAACGAGTGCCACACCTCTCTTCATTAATGTGGACATGTTAGATGGTGTGTTTGGAAGAAAAAAAGAGTAAATTGCAATGTCTTCCTTGAGGCGGCTGTAGCTAAATGCTTGGTGTAGATAGTTTCAGAATTAAACGTTTAGTAATTTTTTAGAAGCTGTAGTGGATAAAGGTAATGTGAATGTTAAAAAGTAAGCAGTTGAGACTGAAATTTAGCTAGAAAAGCATAGCTAATGGAACTCGAATGACATACAAAGACGAATAGTCATGGCAAACATTGTAAAAAAACAACACCTGGGAAACTAGTTGTAAAAAAAAATTTTCATTGTTGAAAAAACATTTAGAGTTGCTCTAAAAAAATATGCAAACAAACAATTTTAAAAAGCCAAAGTGTTATGGAAAGATGAGCATTACAAAACTTGACCAAATTGAGAATGGTGATTCTACGACCCTAAATCACTGCATTAATTAAATGAATTATTTAAAAAAATAAGTAAAAAAAAACAAAAAAAAAACAAGGATACATTTAAGAATGTAAAAAAAATTATGACTTTTAAAAAAGTTATGGATCAAGAAAGACAAAAGTCAAACTAAGTCACATGTGTTTGAAAATTGTCAGAACATTTGAAGTTGACAAATAGCAAGTTCTCTGAAGTTTTAAAATCAACTGGACTTTTTGAAGTTGCCAAATGGCAAGGCAGTGATTTAAAGGTGAGAATCTCCATTTTCAATTTGGGCAAGTTTTGTAATGCTTATCTTTTGAATTAACACTGTGGCTTTAAAATTCTCTGACTCAATATTTTTTAAAGTGACCCTAAATTTTTTTTGAATATTTATGAAGTGTTTTTTTTTTACAACTCTATCTGCTTGATTGAAATGCAGGCTGTGCTATTATACATAACCTAATGGTACCATATTGAAGTGTGAGAGTTGTGGATTCTGTAGACACATTTTGAAATGAAAGTGTCTAAGCAGAAACTATAGGCCCTTACAAAGTGTTCCCCATTCATTTTGCAATGAATTGCTGGCTTTGATTTTTACTACTTAGATAACTTACGTTGTACTATTTTCTGATGTATTTGAAAAGAAGTAAGTGACATTTCTAAGAGCTGTAGATATTACAATTACACTTCCATTGTTCTCATATTCCTTGAATTTATCCAATGGAATAACAATAGTTGCATGAGGTGCAGGCCAATCCAGAACACTGGTGTTCAGTGATGTTAAAAATACTTGAGTTGAGCTGGTTGTCTTTTTCTGCACTACTATTGCTATATATACATAACACCTCTTTGTGATTAAACCTTCAAATACTTCACTAGTAACATAAACGAGGACAAAAGAGCCCTCTTTAATGGTTCACACATATCCCACAGATGTATCTACATATTTATACATATGTATACTTGTACATAATAGCTATTAGTCTCCTGATCAAGAATTTAGTGGTGAATGAGGCCTGAAATAATGTATATGGTGGAGTAGTTGTAAATTTGTCCCTTATTATTATTAGTTATTCTAGAAAGATAAGAAATAGGAGTAGCTATAGCTAAATCTATTTCAATTTCAATTTCGATCAATCTATTGTGAATCACCTTACCAGCATTATTTGATACTATAGTAATAGGCTCTGAGAATGAAGTAGCAATCTTGTCCAGTGACTTCAAAATTGTAGTTCCTATAATTGTTTCTGTGTTCTAAATCAAATGAGTTGAACAAGGTAATAGTTGTTTACTGCTACAATAACTATATGGATCTTGCACTCTAATGTAGCTAGTAGTTAAGCTGAACAAACATTACTGAATGTGGAAAAGTACTAGTAAATTTGTATGGCGTGTTTATTTGTCTGAATCCCTTTATGATTATTTTACGTGAAATTAGTAATAGCAATTCTTAGTGAAACTTCAATCTGGAGCAAGCAATACACCAACCAACTTTGACAATGTCTAGTCAAGTCAGTAGTATGTAATTATATGGCCCTATTTTCAGTGTTATCGTTATACTATCATTAGCGGATAAAAATTCTTGTATATCTAGTAATAGGATTATAATACAAATTATGTTTATTTTTGCTATGCTGGTAATGTCATTGATTATATTTATTGATAATCATGGAATTTCTATAGAAACTAACAGGATTTATCCAGAAGCTATTGACAAAGTGTAAATGCTGGTAGCTATTTTCACGATATTAGCAGATACTTTCTTTCTATTATTTGGGGAATTTTTTTTATTCTTCCAATAAATTGCTTCACAAAATTTTAGGCTTGATCTTCATGACAATGAATTTTTCTTTTGTATAGTTTCAAAAGTTTATAAAAGAGAGAGACTGCACTTAATAGAAGGTGTGAAGGGTATTATACTTACAAATATTCTTGTTGTTTTTACAGTGAAATCCACTATTGTTAACACAATCTAAAATGCAATTAATAATAAGTTAATCTTTATATTTAATAAGGCTAAAAGGGGAAAAAACCTGTGCCCAATTGTAGATATCTCTAGTAGAAGTCTGTGTTTCTATAGACAATTCAGTGATGGCAGAAACTATTTTAGAGAGGAGATAAACTACGGCAGTTGATGTTATATTTGAAGAAAGAGCCATAGATAATAATTTTAGACTTTGAACTGGTTTTGAATTCTACACACACACACACACACACACATACACACACACACATACCCACACACACACACACACATTCATACACAGACTCAAACACAATATATATATATATTTAAAGTAAAGTGTTTCACTAATATCTTACTATTAAATTTATAATAAGCAGCAATTCTTCATCATCGGATATCTAAAAAGTTGAAAAAATAATTGTTTCTAATTGACATCTAATTTTATTCTTACTATTTTGAGAGCATTATTTTCTGCTTCAGAAATGACACTCAAAACTGGACTTGTAGATGTTTGTTCAGTGCCTCGAGTTTCTTGTGTTATTGAAGTGTCACTCACACAATAATTCATAGCATATTCATGATCATCATCATCACTTACAGAAATCTTGTTAGTTATGACTGAACGAGTTACCAAAATATCGTAATTTGGTAAGACACTTCTTTCCATTGATCCAAACACTAATGCAGTACTGTTGTAATTACAAGCACGTGAAATATCCACAATTTCTCCATTTCTGATATTATTTGATGTCCACACTTGATGACTGGAGTAAATACAGCATTTTTTAAAGGAATAATACCAAAGTGTAAAAATGATATTTTAAAATGTGTATTAAAGTTTTTTACAATTCCAAAAACTAGCACAGTATGGCATTCCCAGCAATAAAGCCACTCATTTTCCATGTATTTGAAGCAATAATGAGTGAACATTGCTTGTAGGGTATAACCACAATAACACATGAATTTGAAAAGGTGGTAGTGGGTGGGTCCTGTAATCCCTTCAGGTATAAATAAGAACCAAGCTAGCCCCCAATACATTTGTGTGTTTGACTAAAACAGTATATTTGCATCTTATTGGGATGAAGTCAAAATGTGGCTCATTTTAGTGCAGCAACAGTCATCAATCATTTCAACTTAGACAAAGTTCCAAAGTAGTCATAAAAAAATTTTACAACAATTTTTTATATACCTAGATAAATTAATTTAAATTTAGCTGGAACATAATCTGATTTCAAACTAAAGGATAAAAGTATGGAGTAAAATCTTAGCTCAGATGTAACGCTTGATATGAAAAATAAGTGGAAATACAGAAAGTAAAATGAAATCAACATAAAGAACACATAGTATCTGTGTAATCAATAAACTTAATAACCTATTAAATGCAGCTGCAACTCCTCAGCTTCTTCACTAAGTGCTTTGTCCCCTGCTGATTTCAATATAGCTATAAGATCGCTACTTTACTAAAAATTTTTAGGCTCGTTGTGTAGAATTACCATTCAAAAATCCGATAATTACTATGGGTAGCTGCTTGAGTGGCTATGTGGGAAGTATGCCAGCATACTTAAGTACATAAAGTTAGACTTACAGTTTATCATTTCACAAAATTTTTATGCTAAGGATTATACTGGCACTTGATTTTCTCTATTATGTCCCAAAATGTGTTACTAAATGAGTTCTCTGTCATGTTTATATGCTTATCTTCTAGTTATATTTTTGAAAGAATCAGATTCTATGCGACTACTTTCTTTAATTTCATTTTATTAATGTCAAGGCTTTGTTTACATCTTCTAGAGCACATGTATCCCTGCACTAGGCAATATAAAAATGAGTTCAAGAGTTATAACATGTACATTGGGAGCACTGAAGAACATTTATATTCAAGTGTGTCTTGGGTCTGCAATATGTTCACTTACAAATGCTTACTATAAATTTTTTACCTTTTTGTAACATTTTGGAAAGAATCAGACACTATGCATTTATTTTCATTGTTTTCTTTAAGTAAGGCTATGTTTATGTCATCTAGAGCCCAAAAATCTCTTAGCTTAAACCAAATTGATGTGAACTTGGTAAATTGAAGCCAGCGAAACTGAACAGTGTCTGTCAATGTTATGTCACAAACTTCCAAGTTTATTGAAGTTGTTTCCTGCTGGATTTCCTGTTTCATAAATGTGTCATATCCACGAATTTTATTCCAAACATTTCCAATTGATGTATTAGGATAAAGATAGAGAAGAGGAATCCAATCCTTCTCTACAGATGTTCGTACTGAAAATTCCACACCTTCATTTAAATTGTCAATTATATCACATCTTCCTATTTCCAGTGATGTGAATATTTTAAACTGTATAAGACTGCATGGAGGAAGATTATACAATGATAAACAAAAACTAACTACAGTATACTATAAACATTCAAAAAATTGTTAGAATCTAGAGTGGAAATTTCTTTGAGCATTATCCTATGAATACAATTGCTGCTGTATTATTTAATACACAGTCTAATACATAAGTTAGACTATACACAGTTGAGTTCACTCATGTGTGGTGGGTTAGGGTATTGTGTGCAAATGTGTAGTTTGATATTACTGTCATTAGACATAACTTACAGTCTAATTTGATTGATACAAACAAAACTGAATTTAAACTTATTGTTTTCAAAACTTCCCCGAGAAAATGTGAAGTCAGTCGCTTTCTTCCATGTGACATGAAGACGTCTGGGTGTTGGTTCTTCAGTACATCCAATTCTGTCATTGTATCTTTATGTACAATAGAATAAGAAATGTAAAAAACCCTGCAGTAGTATTATTATAATATTAACCAGATGTTTTAATTGTTGTTATTAACTAGTTTATTCATTTAGTGTCAAACATAATCTTCATGAAGTTAATTTATATACACTGTTAAAACAGGGTGCTTAAATAACACTCGCGAATTGTTTACCAGGAGGCACTGTCTGGATACCCCACTTTGAGCCCTTATAACTTCCATACTAATACGTATTATACCAAGTGAGCAAATATAACAATAGCTTATATCCTTTAGTTTCTTCATTTCAAATATCATTTATTAATGACTAACTATGGAGACAGGGTGTCCAGCAAGCGCCTCCTATTTAACACCAAAACTAAGTTATCCAAACACCCCATTTTTAACAGTGTATACCCATATTTGGAAAAATTACCTGAAAGGACGAATGTTTAATGTCAGTTGTGTATCGCATAGGCAAACTTTTAATAAACTATATGTCATATATAAGATATGTATAATTTATTGTATAATAATAGAAGCTGCCCCAAAAAAGCAGCATGGTTTTTATTAAGCCTAATAGGGTATAAATAATAATACTTGATTTTCCATAGAGCCTGATTTTTAGCTAAGTTTCGTATAAATAATAATACTTGATTTTCCATATAGCCTGATTTTTAGCCAAGTTTCTTACCACTATGTATCAATTATTTACTATTAAAAAAAATAAGAATAATATAAATAATTGGATAATTGCAATTTAGACTAACCAATTCGTCATAAAACCATGCTACACTGACATGACATGAATGTATGCAGCTATGCTAGAGTGCAGAGGCAAAAGTGTTATTATAGACACAAAAACTAAATAACATGGCACATGAATGCAAGATTACAGACTGAACACATCCTCTCACCTATGAAACTGAAGTTAGTGGGTAGGTTAGAAAAGTATGCATGCATATAGATGTGAGTGTGTTACTGTGCTGTTCCAAATAATTACTGCCGTTATTTTTATCATACAATAGGTAGAGTCTGGGTGTGGCCACAAAGTAACAACACTTTTTAGTGGCTCAATGTTGGGTCTTTTAGATGAGATTTTCTTGTCTCTCCTGATCCAGTCTCATGGCTATTTTTCTATCACTTACTATTGATATCATTACAGTCAGTGGTGCACAAAGTGGGATTTCAGAGTAAGCATGAACTTCAAGTACCAAGTTAAAAATTGCTGAAGTATTCAGTAACTGGGTGACTGGCTACCTCACTATGTAATACAGCACCTGTGTGGGCTACTTGTAGTCTCCCTTAAACAGTTACAGTACTAACAATTACTGTCCATTACTTACTTGGTACAATTTTCTTGAGAACAATTCCATTCAAAGAATATTTCATAACAATGACAATATTGTCCGCCATGTTCTGGCTGGACAAAAGAGTATTCCACTCTTTCTACATCTGACAGAGAACAATTGCTAGGAGCAGGAACAGAGGAATTATAGTCTATCCAATAAGATTCAGTCAGATTGTATTTCTTTATTTCATATGTCAGTCTGAGTCCTGTAGTAAGGAGAGCTGCATTACCGCCCACACATTTGCCCTGGAGTGTTGTGAATAATCCATCACTAATTCTCACTGGAACAGGACTACTCCATCGAATAGAAGGAATAGGAAAGGAGCAATTAGAATCTTCATGAGCCTTAACTCTGGCCAACAGGAATACTGCCACTGTAGAGATCAGTGGAATGCACACCATTCTCTTATTCTTTAGATAGAATACTTTCTGATGATTGAGACAGAATGAACAAAATGTTAGCTTATATAAAAATTGAGGACATTGAAGGAAGTGGTTGTAGGAAGCACACACACACAAACTAGATGGATGGAATTTTGTGAGCACATTTGTCATTATATCCTGTAATTAAGTGCTTCAATGAACAAATGTGACCGTCTATAGGAAAACCAGGCACAACGCGGCACCCTTCGAAAATTTTTTTTTTGCACTTAAGGAGTTATCGGCGTCCAGATATTTAGCTCTCCAAGTTTTATCGTCGTAGCTGAAGTCGTTCCCGCTATAATAGACCTAACCGTTTCCTTCAGTCCGCTTGAAACAATACATTTTTAAGAAATCGATCGATCTTTTCTCGATATTTACGCACGCCGCGTTGTGCCCGGTTTTCCCGTAGACGGTCACAAATCGATGAACCAGCTTTCCATTGTAAAGTAGCTTTGAATGAGAATGTGTTAGACTAAGATCATTTTTATACATATACATGACTGAAGATTTATGAAAACTAAATGAGTGTCTAACTATTATTATTAACTGTGCAAGTTGAAAGAATTTAATTTACTAAATTTTGGTTGAGTTTTATATACTTTGATTTTGTTTATATTTTTATTGTTACTCTTTCTAGCAACCTTGCATTATTCTCTTACTTTTGCAAAAATCTAAACCTGTTTTATAGCTACAATTATATCATTGAAGACAGTATGTACAGCATCAAATTGATTGTTTATTTGATTAGACATACAAGCACCGAGTAAGGCTGTAGTATTACCCAGTATGAAGCCACAATATATTTTATAAGTGCTTGAAAACATCGTTAAATAAATATATAATAAATATTGAAAAATGAGAGAATTACTGTGTGTTTTACATTGTTACAATGTTATGATTATAAGTAACACTCCTTATGGCAGAGGTCCCAAATTTGTGGATGCTTGAGCACCCCCTTGTCTATACCCATGGATACATTTTTGTCTTAGTTTAAGTAATAGGAAGCTACTGTTCTATAAGCAATACAACTCGCACTTGAATGAACCGAACATTGCACTGGGAATGTTGCTTCCTGCACAAATGTTCCGCTGTTGCTAGCCTAGAGTAAAGTAAAACAACACTCCAGACAATCAACGCTATAATTCAGTAGAGGCAATTAATCCTTTCACCGGCAGATTTATGACGACTAATGGGGTAATTTGATCATTTCATGATTTTTTTTTTTTATTCTTTTCCTGTAAAGACAATCAACTAGAGAAGAATTTTTAAAGCAAGTTAACACAAAAGTATTTTCTAGTATAAAAAAAAAGCGCCCCATAGTCCAAAAAGAGAAAAGCTAAAAATTCGGACTTACCTTTTACTGACGGTTCAATCTTAAATTCTATTACAGACAGTCGTGACGCTGCTATGGAGTTCAAACACAGTGCACGGCTTGTTCACTTTCTAGCTACTAAATTCTGAGCTACAGAGCCTCGTACTATAAAAAATTTGGGCAGACTGACGCTCAAAGGCAAGCGTTCCGGCAGCCATAATTTTTTTTAAATCTTCTAAAAAACAAAATACTAATGTTTTCATACTGGAAGTGCTACATCACAGCAACGTAAAACCAAAAAAAAATGCGCTTATGCTGGTGAATGAGTTAAGGAAACGATGACTTGTGTGTAGAACAAGTGAAAATTCTACAGGGAAGGCAAAGTCCACAATCATGAATTGAAGTACAGTGAGACTGAGAATCAGGAAGAAGTACAGACAAAGGAGCAGAAGGGAATCCATTACTCAAGAAGAAAGAGATAGTTTATTAGCTTATAAAACAAAGCCTTTCTTTCATTCTGAATAACTACAACATGTCTGGAATCTCTAAACCCAAATAACACTGGCTGTAATCATGAGAGTCTAGAATGAATTCTATAGTATGTATACTATCTATGAATAAATTGCTGATGATAGCAGGTAGTGTTGACGTCTGATTTTAGGAACTGATCAGTAGATGTCTAATGCCATACAAAATTATCCTCTAATATGTTTAATCATTGAAAATACTAGTCCTCAACTTCCTTATCTTTCACAATGGAACTACAGCAAGATAACGCAATACCATTATTTCATTGCCGTTTTTAGTTCATATTTTATCAAGTTAATATAGTTCCTCCTCAAAACTTACTCATGTTTGTGTGTGTATCTTGGCTGATTAAAGAGTTTCACTTTCTCAGAATAATAATAAGAATATAATGCTAGCATAATAAGAGAATAATGCAGGCATTGGACTCAAGTTTGATAAACCTTACTTCACAGGTATTATAAATTTAGCTACACCTTTCCGTGTCTATTTTCTGCTGCTATGAAATAACTTACTTTCTTGCGTCCTTTCAGATAGATTTCTTTTAGAATTAACTAACACAGTGCCACTGTATGATTTGTGTGGTGGTTTACTTCTGATTTTTACCAACTAAGCAAAAAAAAAATTTTTTTTTTTTAGTTAGAGCTTGTAAACATGGTGTGGATCGACTTGAAAAAATAGTGAGCTATAATGGAGGGTTCTTTTACCATGGCTACTTCTTTTACTTTGAATAGAAGGAGCTAGAGGTCAAAGGGCAAGCTAGGGATTCTTCTTTTTATACCTGGACCACCCGAAGGAGTTCAGAATGTGGTAAACGAGCCACAGATTTCGTGTACGGATAATAGCATTGAATTATAAATGGGACTTCGTCGTTTAATATAGTTCCCAACATTCCAGTAACGGACCACACCCACCAGCATGCCTATTAAATTAATTAATCTTTCCATTGAAAATAATACTGAGATAGGGCAATGACAGATCTTCACTTTTAAAGTCATCGGGAAAGGTGGAATCAAAGCAGATATTACTACTGGGAGAAGTAGCTGTAGCAAAATTGTATTAGTACATCAGGATAGATCTGGGAATTGCCTATGGTTGGCAACTAAACCCTTAGCACTTGATCAAATGCTTGCATGTTAAAACATTGATCCACTCACATTCTTTAAGTTTGTTTGTTTGTCTGTTAATTAATTAATTAATTAATTAATTAATTAATTAATTTATTTATTTATTTATTTATTTATTTATTCATTTATTTATTTTATTTTTTTTGTGGGAGGGGCTATTTTAAATGATTTGAATGATGTATTTAGGGTGTCATGTTTGTTAGTGATTTTTTTGTTGTTGTTGTTTTGTTTTTGTTTTGTTTGTTTGTTTGTTTTTGGTGGTTTTTTTATTCCTCATTTTGATATATTTTAGCTGTATTTTTTTATGTTATCTTTAGAGTAAGACCACCATCAGTTGAGGCTTGTCTAAAATAGGTATGTCACATCAAGACAATGGCAGCATCTGGGATCACTCCAGGACAGCGGCATCCAATTCATGTCTGGGATCATGGCAGGATGTGTCTATTGATGAGTGGAATTTCTGGATATCTGATTTGGGGTTGTTCATGCAGGACGAACATATTATTCTAAAGAAACAATGGTCATGTTGTAATGTAAAATGTCATCAATCATTGTTGGCTCACATTGAATGATATTTTAGAAACGGCACAAATAAATATTGGGCAAAGATCTGTGATGCATGGGAGCAGGATCGCACAGTGTATGTATTTGTAGGAGGTGGATGCCCAACTGATGCTGGGGTCAGATGAAATCCCAAGATTTCTCGGACATGTGCATATATAATCAATATAGTAGAACCTCTGAAGTGAGAACAATTTGGGACCAGGCTATCAGTTCACAAGACAAGGGTTGTTTGCCTTCGAAAGTTGTTTATACAGAATATTAATAGCATGCATTGCATTGGTTTGTTGCTCAAACCTGGCCAACCACGTGCGCAGTACCTCAGAGACAATTGTAAACAAAAAGCAGTCGTAGTTTGGTGACTTCGTTTCTACCCTTTTGCTTGATTTTCTCGTTCATTTTAGGCTCAGGACTTTGTTGCTATTCAAGGCTACTTAAAGTCCCTCAAATGAGCTATTGATAAATATTGCTGGAAAGAATATAAACACATGGAAGCAATGAGAAATTTTGCTAGAAGTAAGGGTTTTGTTTACACTAGCATTGATTATATCAATGATTACTATTCATGACAAACAACTCTTGGACTATGCAGACACAGTGTTTATCTGTGCCTGCCAAGCTTGTATCCATGACATTTTTTCACGACTTTTCTTGGACACCTTAGTTCTAAATCACTACAGCACTTTTCTGTAGTAACAGCTTAAAGGTGAAGGGAAGTAGTACCAGACTGGACCAAATGGCAATACATACGAAAGCAAGCAAGGGTTTGGTGTTGTACATAGATATTAATACCAGAGGTAGCTTGAAGCGAACTTCTGGCTATAATTACAATATTTTTTTTTTTAGTTTCAAATGTGGCAGTTCGCATGTTGTCAACATTACTATACAAGCAATATTAACCGGCCGAGTAATTCTGTTTGACCCGCCAAGAACAGGGAGCCAAATTTCTCCCACACCTAGCAGTGTAAGTAACTTGCACTAAAATTATGGTTACAATGACTTTGAGAAATGAGGCTTTAAGTTCCCTTCCTTATAAGTGTGGGTCTGCAAGTCTGTCCCATTAAATGTGTGGCCACATGCATAATACCAGCCCAGGAAACTTCCCTCTATCGCAGAATCTTTTGGACTTTAAAGGGTTCAGCATATTTAGTGTTGCCTTATAGTTGTGTTACCACTAATAGCCCAGCTATTAAAGGGCAAGCATGGTGAAAAAATGTCCCTCCTTTTTTGTCATTTTATGGTAGTTTAATGTACAAATATAACCCAGAAAAAAAGTACTATCTAAGAACCCTTCACCTTGGACACTATACTAATTATATCATGAAAAACCACCAAAATTCACACCAAACTGGTTGCGTGAATGTCCACCATCTATGCATAGTGTGTCCTTCACACTTTCTGCCTAGTGTGAATGCACACTTAGTGTGAAATTCACACTCAAGAGAATAGCATGGACCCTTACCGAACATTAATTATATATTCATGTGCAGGCAAAAACCAATGCTATTATCATTGTAATCTACCGTATAAATGTGTTGTATACTTGTGTGCTTAGGTAAGAGAGTTGACTAAGAATTTGGTCCTCTGATTAATGAGATCATGGATTACATCAATCTCTTTTTGGAAAATAATGTTGATATGTATATAGAATCAATGTAATCAAATAATTCAGCATTAATGTAAGAATGAGTTCATACTGATTATGGTGTGAATTCACAATGTCACAATGAATTTGGTATGAACTCACACTGAATTTGGCATGTACTTCACACCAAAATGACGAGGTGTGCGCAACACACCATATTTTGGTGTGACTATTGTTACATTCACGCTTAATTTGGTGTGAACTACACACCTTTTGGTTTAGTGTTGTTTGGTGTAGTGGTTGTGTCCTGGGCTCAGGGCCTGCAGTCCTGAGTTCAAGTCCAACTCAGGCAATTTTTCCATCTGATTTTCCATCTGTCTCCCACCAGCCCTACCAGTCCACCCAGCTGTGATTAGGTACCTGGCATTTGCTGGGGTGCAAATTCAAGGCCTTTTCTCATGAAACAGCAATGGTCCAAGTGGGACTTCGGGTGCCCACACCACTTGCTGTGAGGAAAGGCCTGTTCTCCTGCGAGTTCCTAGCCCGGCTCCAGGAGCTTTGCTTGCACGGCTCACAGTGCTGCACAGGCATCCTGGCTCTGCCAGGTGCGCGTGACCGCCTAGCAGCAGCAAGAGAATTTGAAATTTGCATTTTTTCTCTGTGTGTGTGTGTGTGTGTAAGGGGGGGGGGGGGGGGGGGGGGCAGGTTTATAGTTTGGGAGACAGGGCACATATACTATGAAGATTTAAGTATTTAATGGCATTGGTAAACTTGTATTTAGCTTAGTCAATATGAAGTTATATTTTTCATGAAATATAAGTGGTTTTCATGAGAGTAAATTAACTTGTGATACATGGTGCCCCTTACTTTACAGCAGTTTCAGTCACTCCTGACCAAGCAGTAGTGAAGTTTAAATATGGCCTATTTATTTAGAAACTCAGCCAATTTACTGTTTGCTGACAAAGATATAATTCATTATAGACTCTATATGCCACTATTTATGCTTTAGGGTCCAATACTCCTCATATCATATAGGTACAGATCTCTATGGCTATGGGATGCTATTTACCACCCTCCAAATTCAACTGCTGCTTATAGCTACCACAATTAATTTTATGTCATCATAAAATTATATATATTATTGTAATTATATTAATAATAATGTCAATTTTTTTGTATAATAAAAAAAATTGAAATTTAACAAGTAGATAGAAAATATAGTAAAATCATGATATGAATTAGAACAAAGTAATACTGGAATGTGTGTGGCCATAGCTAAAGGTGTAGGTGATGTACTGGATTTGAGTACTTCAGAAGTTCGTCACACCAAGAAAGTAAGAAAAGAGTTTAAACACACGCTTAAGCACACAACAATCAGACTTGCTTGAGGAGGTGTTCAGCCAGGTCCTGCGCTTCTTTTCCTCGAAGATTTGTGCTACATTAGTTGCTCCGGATCACCTTCTGCAACCTTCAGCCAGTTTTAGGCCACAACTAGAAGCTGTATAAACGAAACGATAAACTACAGAGTGATTAGTTATAACAGGGCGTATATTGAATACAGCCACGGAAGAAACTGCCATAGCTTCTTTTTCATTTCAACGAGTAAACGATAATAATGCGCAACTTAGACCCGCCCCATTTTTACGAATCCCACTATGCAACGAGAAGCCCCAGCGAACTTTTGACCTTTCCCGTTTTCAACCGCAATAGCTCCGCCTACGACTTCTGCGATTTAGCCACACGGTTGCTGTTTCTTTTTGCTATCCAGACTTTGTATGGTAATAAAGGAGAAAGGGCTTCTTGGTCATGAGAGAAGACTTTGTATGGTAATAAAGGAGAAAGGGCTTCTTGGTCATGAGAATAATTAGAGCTAACCTGAGTATTGCTGTAATTCAAGCAATCCATAAGAAGACTTTGTATGGTAATAAAGGAGAAAGGGCTTCTTGGTCATGAGAATAATTAGAGCTAACCTGAATATTGCTGTAATTCAAGCAATCCATAAGAATAGACATTAATCCTGCTGTACAGCAGCTGTAATTCAAGCAATCCATAAGAATAGACATTAATCCTGCTGTACAGCAGATTAAATTAAAGAGTGGAATTGAAAAATGGTTGAAAAATATTACTTATTACTATAGCTACTTATTACTATAGCTAAATCCCACATAATGTAGGTATGTTACATGCTAATTGATGTGCATCTGTTATAACATAAATATTCAATCACTGATTTCTTTATTGTGATGCTTCACGAGGATGTTAACCATATAAAGTGACTCATCAAAAATTAATTCTCTCGTGAACTCTCCACACTGCAAATTATTTACCTGAGGGTACTTCATTCAAAATTCCATCATTTTCAATGAAATCATGTGGTAATGCTGTGGTTATGTGTAGCTACACCATAACTTAACTTCATGGAACAAGGTTATTTTTTATTTGATTTCAATTATTAAAGTGCAGAAAGTATGCCAGTGTTTAATACATGTATTCAGCAATTGTGCCATTATGTACATAATAGGTGTGATACAAGTACATACAAGGAGTTCAACAAATTAATCGATAAGTTCAACTACTTCGTCAGTGGAGTTAAACGTTTCAAGAATTGGTCTGCATGGGTCATCTTTGCCAATGGGTTTAATAGCATCAAAGTGGCACCTTGAAACATGTGCGAGTTCAAGCCATTGGCTCTTTTTATGTGACAAAATTGGAAAAAAACTAGAAAGATCTTTTATACTGCTGTGGTGTAGCTCTGCTGCCGCCAGTGTATTAGGAGAGTACTTCAGCCATGTTGATTTGCCTGGTCTATAACTATCCGTTGCCACATATACATCTAGCCCAAATAGTGTGGCTGTAACAATAATTTCCAAATTAGTACCCCAGGTACAATTTCTTCTTATATTTTTAAGATGTTCAGTAAACTCTGTTTCGTTGATAGCAGCATGTAGTTCTTGAAACAATGCAATCTTAGACTCACACTGAGCAATTATGCCTCTAAGTTGTATGTGATAATCTCGAACACCTGTGAGCTGTCGAGAAAGGGCTCGAAAAAGACAATTACCATCTCCTAGAACCCGATCAATTGTTCTGTCTTGCTTCTTCAAAAAAGGAGTCAGCACAGAGTAGCCCAGCTGAGGTGATGTAGTGTTTGTAGGAAGCATATCATCTGGAATTGGAACGTCCGTTACACTGCTTCCAGGTAGCCGCACAAATCGTGGATATGGTGAATATAATCCCTATAAAATTACATTTGGCACAAATAGGAGTAAACAAATTTAGTGGCAATCTTTATCTATGAAGCCATTTAGTGGTCAAGAGTTAGATAGTTTGTAATATACATGGAAGAAACATAAATCTTCTTCTGGGCTTGCTAGAAAATATTATGTTTGAATGTCCTTGCAGAATTTCCAATTGAAATCCCTCAACTTGTTTGATTTTGTTTAAGAACAAAATTATCTACAAATGACCACCGGATCTAATACAGTATATGCCTATTATTGGCATTATTATTTTATTATTTTTCTAATTTCTTTCTCAGCCTTTTTTTACTCAATAGATGTATTCTCTCTCTTTCACAGGCTTTTTTTAAAACCATACATGTGCGTTAAGCAAGCGGTCCTGGGTTCGATTCCCAGTGGCGACTAAGTATTTTTAACCCTCAGCGCGCATGCGCCCAGAGGGTTACAGTAGTCCTAGTGTCATTAACCCTCAGCGCGCATGCGCCCAGAGGGTTACAGTAGTCCTAGTGTCATTAACCCTCAGCGCGCATGCGCCCAGAGGGTTACAGTAGTCCTAGTGTCAGTCATTCTGTCACTCTGTCTGTCAACAGGCACTTCTGGAAGGTAGGAACCAGCCAGGCTCTGAAAACGGCATCAAACAGCAGTATTTCACGAAGTAAGTTCCTTTAATATGCCAGAATTTTGATTTTGGACTTCATTTTCCAGAAAAAAGCGAGTCTTTCCAGAGCCGTGCGATCGTAGGCTTACAGCGGGAACCGCCCCTTAAAAAAACGTGCTTGTCACGTGAGCCAGCTTGCAGGTTGCAAATCACTTTTAAATAGCTAACAATTACATGCATCAGCGTGAGGTGTTGCGTTGCGTAGTCGTTGAGTGAGCAAGTACCTAACCTAATAGTCTGTGGTTCGAATCCTCTTCGACGATATTTTTTTTTTTCATCTTTTTTTTTCATCCTGTTTTTTTTCTTTTTCCTTTTGTCTTCTTGCCTTATTTTTCTTTATTTTCCTCTTTCTTCCTACTGTTTTTATTTCTTTCCTACCTTTTCCTTTCTTTTCCTCTTTGTTTTGTCCCTCTTCATTGTCTTTTTCTCTTTCCTGCCTCTCTTCATGCCACTTCTCTTTCTTTTTTTTTTGTTTCTACACTTTGTTATTATTTTCTTTATCATACTAGCTAACTAGCGCTGAGGGTTTGCACTTCAGTGCTCTAGTTCATTCATTCGTTCGTTCGTTCTGTCACTCTGTCTGTCAACAGGCCACTTCTGGAAGGTAGGAACCAGCCAGGCTCTGAAAGCGGCATCAAACAGCAGTATTTCACGAAGTAAGTTCCTTTAATATGCCAGAATTTTGATTTTGGACTTCATTTTCCAGAAAAAAGCTAGTCTTTCCAGAGCCGTGTGATCGTAGGCTTACGGCGGGAATCGCCCCTTAAAAAACGCGCTTGTCACGTGAGCCAGCTTGCAGGTTGCAAATCACTTTTAAATAGCTAATAATTACATGCATTCAGCGTGAGGTGTTGAGTTGCGTAGTTGTTTGGTTCGAATCCTCGTCGACGGTATTTTTTTTTTTCATCTTTTTTTTTCATCCTGTTTTTTTTTCTATTTCCTTTTGTCTCCTTGCCTTATTTTCCTCTTCCTACTGTTCTTATTTCTTTCCTACCTCTTTTCCTTTCATTTTCTCTTTCTTTTCTGTACTGTTTTTTTTTCTTTCTTCTTCCTTTTTCTTTTCTCCCTACCTATTTTCATTCATTCCTCTTCTTTATCATACTAGCTAACTAGCGCTGAGGGTTTGCACTTCAGTGCTCTAGTTCATTCTGTCACTCTGTCTGTCAACAGGCCACTTCTGGAAGGTAGGAACCAGCCAGGCTCTGAAAGCGGCATCAAACAGCAGTATTTCACGAAGTAAGTTCCTTTAATGTGCCAGAATTTAGATTTTGGACTTCATTTTCCAGAAAAAACCAGTCTTTCCAGAGCCGTGCGATCGTAGGCTTACAGCGGGAACCGCCCCTTAAAAAACGTGCTTGTCAAGTGAGCCAGCTTGCAGGTTGCAAATCACTTTTAAATAGCTAACAATTACATGCGTTCAGCGTGAGGTGTTGCGTTGGGTAGTCGTTGAGTGAGCAAGTACCTAACCTAATAGTCTCTGGTTCGAATCCTTGTTGACGGTATTTTTTTTTTTTTCCTTTTTTTTTTCATTCTTTTTTTTCTTTTCTTTATCCTTTTGTCTTCTTGCTTTATTTTCCTCTTCCTACTGTTTTTATTTCTTTCCTACCTTTTCCTTTCATTTCCTCTTTTGCCTGTACTGTTTTTTTTTTCTTTCTTCTTCCTTTTTCTTTTCTTCCTACCTATTTTCATTCATTCCTCTTCTTTATCATACTAGCTAACTAGCGCTGAGGGTTTGCACTTCAGTGCTCTAGTTCATTCATTCATTCATTCTGTCACTCTGTCTGTCAACAGGCACTTCTGGAAGGTAGGAACCAGCCAGGCTCTGAAAGTGGCATCAAACAGCAGTATTTCACGAAGTAAATTATTTTAATATGCCAGAATTTTGATTTTGGACTTCATTTTCCAGAAAAAAGCTAGTCTTTCCAGAGCCGTGCGATCGTAGGCTTACAGCGGGAACCGCCCCTTAAAAAACTTGCTTGTCACGTGAGCCAGCTTGTAGGTTGCAAATCACTTTTAACTAGTGATGTGCTTGAGCACAAATGGCGAGCGAGCCTAAAGACTATACTATAATGATTTTGACTTCTAACACTGAAGCTACTGAAAATAAGGTCCAGTTTTTAAATTTCGTATACAGGGTAAAGGGATTTCAGTGCCATAGTAACAACTCTCTGCAACTGCTTGGAATGGGTAAAAACAGAAACAAAACAATACACGTTATTTAAAAGTTTTCTTTGTGATATCCTTTAGCTAAGTAGTGGTTGAAACACACAATGCTTTGACACAACTGGACATGCACCTACACAGACTTACCTTCGCAGTAGTATAGTGGACAATGTATTTTCAAGTAAATACTGTTGCGCACGGCTTATAACCATGACAAAGAGCGCATTGACTTACCACCGCCCCTAACTCGAATACAAATGGAAGTCCCTTAAGTTTTCAAGTTTTAACTGCACCCGCAAAAGAATTCAAAACGGTAAAACAATTCAATTTCTAGTGTGATACGGGTACTGATCGATAAACCGGAGGATTCTGTTTAGTGCAATTTGGGACGGGGTCGAACACATAACTAACACAAAAACGCGAGGGTCAAAGTACAAAATGACATACATACGTCCATACATATATACAAATAAATAAATAAACATCCCCGATTTTCGATTGTGTTACCCCTGTAAGTGTCTCGCTCGCTACGCTCGCTCGCCAAATAGCTAACAATTACATGAATTCAGCGTGAGGTGCTGTGTTGGGTTGGGTAGTTGTGGAGTGAGCAAATACCTAACCTAGAAAAATAACTTGTTCAAAACCTTGTCGATGCATTTTTTTTTTCATCCTGTTTTTTTATTTTTTATTTTGTCTTCTTGCTCTATTTTTCTCTTTCTTCCTACTGTTTTTATTTATTTCTTCTTCCTTTTTCTTTTCTTCCTACCTTTTTTCATTCATTCCTCTTTCTTTTGTCCCTCTTCATTGTCTTTTTCTCTTTCCTGCCTCTCTTCAAGCCACTTCTCTTTCTTTTTTTTGTTTCTACACTTTTCCTTTGTTATTATTTTCTTTATCATACTAGCTAACTAGCGCTGAGGGTTTGCACTTCAGTGCTCTAGTTCATTCATTCATTCATTCATTCATTCATTCTGTCACTCTGTCTGTCAACAGGCCACTTCTGGAAGGTAGGAACCAGCCAGGCTCTGAAAGCGGCATTAAACAGCAGTATTTCACGAAGTAAGTTCCTTTAATATTCCAGAATTTTGATTTTGGACTTCATTGTCTAGAAAAAAGCTAGTCTTTCCAGAGCCGTGCGATCGTAGGCTTACAGCGGGAACCGCCCCTTCAAAAACGTGCTTGTCACGTGAGCCAGCTTGCAGGTTGCAAATCACTTTTAAATAGCTAACAATTACATGGATTGACCATGAGGTGTTCCGTGGCATAGCTTTTGAGTGAGCGAATAGCATCTACCCAAGTAGATGCTCTTTTTTTTTTTCATCCCTCTTTTTTTTTTTTTTTTTTTCCTTTTTCTTGCCTTATTTTCCGCTTCCTGCGGTTTTTGTTGCTTTCCTACCTTTTCCTTTCATTTCCTCTTTCTTTTGTCCCTCTTCATTGTCTTTTTCTCTTTCCTGCCTCTCTTCATGCCACTTCTCTTTCTTTTTTTTTGTTTCTACACTTTTATTTTTCTTTATCATACTAGTTAACAAGCGCTGAGGGTTTGCACTTCAGTGCTCTAGTTTTATTCTGTATGGTTTTTAAAAAAAAGCCTGTGAAAGAGATATTTTATTATTATTATTATTATTATTATTATTATTATTATTATAGCTTTGTTACTGTGACAACATCTGATGAGTTAATCTATAATAAGTTTGTACTATCACAGGACAATGATATAGTGTTTCTTCAGGGTATCACTAATATTTCATTCTTATTGCCCCCTCTGTGAATAGCACACTAGAACATTCAAACAACTAGCCTTTTCATTCACCACAACCATAAATTTTTAACACTTAGCTTATAAAATTGTTTCCAGATTTGTTTAATAATAATAATAATAATAATAATAATAATAATAATAACAATATATATATATATATTATATATATAGTTATTTATAAATCTATATACTTCAGAAAAACATAAATAAAACTAAATTATCAATTTCTTATCGTTTACCAAGGGTTATTAAAGAAATTCACTCTGTTGAACGGTCAAAAGAAGTTAGGTAATATTTGAAAAGCTTATTCATCACCAATAAAGACATTAGGTTCAATATAGTTAAAGCAAGCTTATGTTTTGAGAAAATTATTCGTTCAAAACTGCCACCCTTTACTTAAAAAATAAGTGCAACTGATCATGTTGGCATCATACATTTTCATCATTTATATATGTGGTAGCTTTGAGATAAAGTGATATTTCAATAAATTCTATAAAATTTATAATGGCCTTACTTGTTGGAAAACCTGAGGTGAGTTTTCCTGTAATTTGTGGTATATACATCAAGTCCCAAATAAAAAAATAAGAAAAAAAATTGTGATATAATTGTTGTTTCCATATAAATTGTGTTACTACAAGTAAGACTCCAAAATTGGCATTGTTTAATACATGACATTATGAATGAAACTATTGAAGACTAACACACTCTATCCGCTCTTGACCACCAAAATGAAATCATAGTAAAGGTTTTGGTTACATGCACTTAAACAGATTTATATCCTGATACCTTGATAACTTCTTCTGTTGGAAGCTGACTAGGTTTACAATACCCTGATAACATAACAATCGGTATTTATTTTTGTATACAGATTAAATTAATCAGTTACCTTGATTATTGTCCTTTGAAATGCAACATGTATTTGTTTGTGAGGTTTTCTTTGCATTAGTTGGTGCCAATAAGTTGCCATCCAGCTTCAAACAAGCTTTATGCACACATGCTTTTTTCTTTTTACCAGGGCCCCCAAACTTCGGTTTATCCAAGCAAAACTTGCATGATCCACAATCATCAATTTGACATCCAGCACATTCTCCACACTTCTTACGTTTAATTCCTAAGACACAGTTTTTATGTGTATACCAATGTAAATAAAATACTATGTTTGCTACTTACCAATTTTTGGCGAAGCTTGTAAGTGAATAGCTGACTGTCCACTTTCAACACTGCTGTCACTTGATCGTCCAGTTTTAGCACTCGAATCTGTAGCAACTGAATTTCAAAATTATTGTCACATCTAGTTTAACATAATAAATATCACCTGCTGGTTGTGAATCCACTATTGCTGCCATTGTACATGTATTCTCTTGTAATACATTGCCCTATATACATTGAGACATACATTAATAATGTAGTAGAGATAGACATGTAATTTGTAACAACACAGATAGCAAGCAATTAAGTAGAATATGTTAACGTTTGTTTGATTAAAACTTACCTCTAGCTTGCCCAATATTTTTTTCTTTTCTTCTGAGTCAGCATGCCTATCATTATAGATCACAATAACAATTAGTATGCAATTACTTGTAAGGCTTACCTCAAAACCAATCCGGTCCTTTTCCTTCCTGGTGTTTTTGTGGTTTGTTTGAATCGCCACTGAAGTTCACAATTTTTTCTAGGTGGTATGTTATCTTTTAGTACAAGCACTTTCTTGCATGAAGGTGGCTCAGTTATTTCAGCTGCTTTGCAAGTTGCCACTGCTTGCTGTAGTAAAGCATTTATATGCTTGATGTAGGGAAAAACTGCTACATTTTGTAGGGTCACTTGCTCTTGAAGCTCTCGAATCAAACCTTGGAGTGTATTAAATTGAATGGTGTGATCTACAGGTTTTATCAAGTGTAAAATCAACATTTACACAACTATCACTAATAAAGTTACCTCTGTTTGGATCAAACATAGAGTCAACATAGTTAATGTTGTCATCAGGACCGTCAATTATAATCTTAGGAACACTAGATATGGTAGGCATGTTTTGGTGAAACAGAGAATGAACTCGATGAATGTGTTTGCACATATGATTATTGCTGTAGTCATAGCACTTGCTGTCACAACTGTACATGTGTGGACACAAAAAATCACACTGTCTTTCTCTACAGATTCTGAAATCATCTTTGAGAGAAGAACACTCAGTACAAGTAGCAAGTAAACGTTTTACAGTGTAACCACTTGAATTACAACCAGACATGCTCTCAACTGTCCATTCTCCATCACTTTTTTGCTGTATTTCATATGTATAATGGAGTCACTTTTATACTAATTCTACACAATTGTTAATACCTGGATCATCTTTGAAGGTATCTGAAGACCACTTTCATGACGATCTTGCTCTTCTTTCACTATTCTGTTTGTTGCAGGAGGTAAGGCTCTAGCACTCTTGTAACAGAAGAAGGCATCTTTTTCATATTCCAAAAGATGGTGAATCAAAAAGTCTACTCTCCGATTGACTTTTCCATTTAAATGTACTGTTTTAAGTTTGTTGTCAAAGCTACATAAAACCTTATATAATGTATGCACAAAATTGATGTTTTAAATTACTATTAATTACCTCTCAAGATACATATTTGTGTCTGTGTCTCCATGATCAAAATGCCGATAACACTTGGCCCATTTTTCTTAATTAAAAACACAGCAGCAATATCCATAATGTATATAATAGATATTATGGTATATATATACCTGCTCGGTTCTGGTAGGTTTGCACAAAGTATTTGACAAAGTCTGATTCTCTTGGTAGCCATAGCTGATTAAAATTCTTCATTTGCATCTGGAAAACAGATGGGTCTATTTCTTTTGCTAAAATACTTAAAGTTTGGTATATTTCCACTTGGTTTTCTGCTTTCACTGATCTAAGCTTGTTTTTCCAAGCTCTAGCAAAATAATCAAAGTTTAAGACATCAAGCATAACCATTTATGAGTTGAGATAGTACCTGTCAACATGCCAAAAACACAAAAGGTGCTTAATATCTCCATAAACTGAATTTGTACCAGCCCATCCAGTACTATCTGTGTATCATAATGAAATGTCATCATTAGTACCATTATAATTCATTTGCCTCCCTATTACCATCATCAGTCATGACTACTTTAATTGTTGTGCTGGGAAATCTTTCTTTAATACATGACAGCAATATTTCAATAACCTCACTAGCTTCAGTATCAGATATACACCATCCAACTGGTTGCCCTTAAAAAAAAACAATGATTTCCAAGTAATACTATAAGCATACATGATACTAACCTATTCCAAGATCATCACGAACAATAATAGTTATTAATTTAAATCTGTACTGGTTAGTACCATGAGTTGAATCAATGCAGAGAATGGTTGATGCATGTTGTTGGTACAGCTGCAACTGAAACTCGGTTTGGAATGCAAAGATAAAAGATTCTTCTGGTATAGTGGGATATTCAGCTGATCTGCTACCCTGAGGTTTAGAGATGTGGACAGGATCAAATAAGTCTTCTCGCAGTTCAGACACAAGAAGAGTTACTGAAGTTGCATCATCCTCATGCCGTTTAATCACATGGTCATGTACTTTAACTTTAATGTTATTGATGTCACGCTTGGATAAAAAATGTCTTCTGGACACACACTGGTCAAAGATATCCCTGTTTGGTCTATTACCAACATTTTCACGTATATCTGCATATTAAACATGAGTTTTAAAAATCTTGTACGATATTAAGCTTATTCTATACCTTGCAAAATTCTTTCTGGTGGGATTCCTGCACTAATCTTCATAGATACTTCTTCTTTTGTGCTTTTAGGCAGTTGTAGATATTTTAGCTCATTTGGTCCTAATTCATGGCCAGTCTGTGCTGAAATGTACTGAACATTAATCTGACAACTTTTATATTCATCAACATACATCCGTGAAATACAAGTTCCATTAATCTTTCGTGATTCTTTTTGATGTAGTCTCTTTTTGGATGTAATTCTTTGCTTTGGATTACCAAGAAATTTACCACTACGACAGCAAACAAAGTAGTGTCTGGCTTTGATATCTATAATTACAAGAAGTCATGTTCCTTGTTCCTACATTCTCATTATTAGCCTAATCCACATAGTACACCTTACCACTAGATGATGGATGATAAGTTTGCTGGGTTTTTGTGTACATGCTGTAAGTGGCCTCTTCTTCTCTTTCTTTCCATTGCATAAACTCGCTCATTGATGAAAATGTGAAGTTTCTCAACCCTTGATGATAATAAAAATATATAATTAATGTATAAATTATTCCCAGTTGATAACTTCACCTAATTTCTCTTCATGAACTTTGGCACAATGTGAAATAAGTTGGACGTTAGTTCTAAAGGCATGTACTCCACAATCAAATGGGCATGAGAAATTTTTGGTGCCCTCTTCAATAACAAGATCATGGTCCTTTTTTTCATGCTCTCTTAACCGATACTTGCGTAAGTATGTCTTCTTGCAACCAGAATAGGTGCATTGAAAGACTGTCGGGTCATTGCCCTGTTTAAAAGCAAATCACCATAATATTTTTACCGATACTATTTTTCTTACAGTGAGTCAATATAGACATAGCTTGTTTTATTACTTGCCTCATCTGTGTTATATTTGCTTGAAGGGCTAGAAAGCACAGCAGCTTCACTCATTTGGCTTCCCTGCACACATGTAAATCGCGACTGGAATGTAAAATTTATTATTTATTATTTATTATTTATCTATTATTTATCTATTCAATCCACCTACTACTTATTTATCTATTATTTATCTATTCAATCCACCTACTACTTTATCTTAATATCATTTCAAACCTCTCCCAATCTATTCCAACATATTGTGGTTTGTTCACCCATTCACCCACCCACCTATCAACACCTTCGCTGGAGGCAAACACCCAGACTGTTGAAAGGGCTCATTCCCAGTGTCATATTCTTTGTCTATTGTTGCCTTTAATTTCCTGTCATGTCATCTGTAGACCAGCATATATATGTAGCTGGTACACCATTACTGTTTTAGTCTTGTATTTCTTGAAGGCCCACAAAGCCGAGAATTTACAATTATAAACAAAAAACTCTGTCAATACTAAGTTGAAGCACCTGGCTTGGTCAATTCTGAACTTGACTTCTTTAGTCCTGTTCACATCTAACTACAGTGTCATTGCCCTGTTTAGTGGCATTGCCCTGTTTAGTGGCATTGCCCTGTTTAAAATTTTTCTTACAGTGATTCAATATAGACATAGCTTGTTTTATTACTTGCCTCATCTGTGTTATATTAGCTTGAAGGGCTAGAAAGCACCGCAACTTCACTCATTTGGCTTCCCTGCACGCATGCAAATCGCGACTGAAAGTAGTAAAGGTCAAAGGTCGTGAGGTAAGTGGAGTCAACGTTCAATGAGGGTCAAAGTTCGCGGGGGCTTCTCGTTGCATAGTGGGATTCCATTTTTACTGTGGGCTGCGTCGACGTTTTAACGTTTGAGCTACTACTGTCATGTGACGTTAATTGGTTTCTGGTTTCGCCAAGTGCATTCCTCTTTTGCCACATTTGTGGTCGTGCCAACTCAACATGGACATACATAGTTGTATATTTTAATAGTATGCATTATGTCGAGTATTTGACACAGAGTGGGACAGGTGAGCTTGTGTAACAGTAGTTTAAGTAAGAGATCGCTGATATAGTAGTAGTTATTTAGTTTTACTACAGGAAAGTCTTGTCATACTCAGAAAAGTTATGATGGAAGAGCAGAGGAAAGGAGCAATTACAATCTTCATGAGCCTCTGGCCAACAAGAGCACTGCCACTGTACAGACCAGTGGAATAAACAACATTATCTTATTCTTTAGATAGAATGTATAGTTCTATCTGATAAACAATGAACAAAAATGTTTGCTTATACTAACCACTTTAACCACTTTTAGGAAATTATAGTAGAAAGCATGCACACAAGGATCGATTTAAAGGCACATCTGTCACTAATTCTGTCTATATCCTGTAATTAACTGCTTCACTGGACAAATTCACCAGCATTTAACTGTAATTCCGATTTAAATTAGATTGAGCAAGAAAAAATTTCCAAACTTGACTGAAAATTTATTAAGATAAACTGAATATGTGTCAAGCTATTTGTATTTGGTATAAGTATATATTTATAATGTTTATTTTATATTCATTCCATAGTATAATTAGTTGTACTCTTGCTATTGTTTTGTTATGCAAGCTTATATTAGCTTTTTCTTTGGCTATAATAGCTATGCTGTAGAAATAATAGTAAATTACCAGAAATTAACTTTTTATTGAATTCCTAGAAAAGATACTTATGTAATTGCTGATGCCCAGAAAGCTTTTCAGAAGTGGGGCAGTTATAATTTACTTCCTCTGAAGGTGCTTAATGAAGTGTATAATTATATGATTGCTGGATCAAGTGGAGGAGTTGAGCAGGTAAACTTATAAAATTCCATTATGAAGTATTGAGACTACAGTCTAAAGAGCACAAGTTCTTTTCTTGGGTGACTGTGGTCAAAATCATTCAGTAATTTTATCAACGCCAACAAAATATAAACACAGAGATGATTGGTGGTACATGCTCACCACAAAACATCCTGCAGCATGATTTTCGAGATCTGAATATATTTTGTAGTAGTCACTCCGTCACATCATGTGCTACTGTAGCTATACAATAGAATGTCTGTGATGAAGGTTTAATCTTAGTCACTGATTTACAATCATTCTGCCAAACCATCTAAAGATTTTTGTAAGTAGTTATAAATGATTTGCTTATAGGAGAACCAATTTTTGCCACAATATCATGGAAACCTATAGATGATGAAGGTATAGTGCAACAAAAAATTGTCATGCATGAATATGTAAGTTTTGTGTGTATAGTATAGCTGATATAAGGTGAGAATTATGTTTCCACAGTTGGCTAGAAAAATGATGATCAAAACACAAGCAAATAACATTAATTTATTGTTACTTTATATTTCTATATTACACCAGTTAAGAGACATTTATTTTGTGATCAAATCACGTCAGAGTGCAACCTAGCTCATTCCTTCATCTGAACTTATTCAAACAATTTACTCCTTTTTTCAGTTCATTAAACATTCATTAAACAAAAGTAACCTTTGTGGAGAGCAGCGGCAATTACTTGTCCAGTGGAGCATTTAATTTTTGAAATTCCATCCATTGTGTGTGTGTGCATGCTTCCAATCATAACTTTTTTAGAAGAAATAATTATGGAGCCATTGTAAAACATTTTTCATTAATAGGTTAGTTAGCACCAACAACCATGTAAGAATCTTTTCTGGGAATTCAATAAAAAACGTATTTTTCTAGTAATTTTCTATAATGTTCTGCAGAACAGTAGCTTCCTATTACTTAAACTAAGACAAAAATGTATCTGTGGGTATAGACAAAGGGGTGCTCAAGCATCCACAAATTTGGGACCCATTGAAGCACTCAATTACAGGATATAATGACAAATGTGCTCACAAAATTCCACCCATCTAGTTTGTCTGTGTGTGCTTCCTACAACCACTTCCTTCAATGTCCTAAATTGTTATATAAGCAAACAATTTGTTCATTCTATCTCAATCATCAGAAAGTATTCTGTCTAAAGAATAAGAGAATGGTGTGTATTCCACTTGTCTTTACAGTGGCAGTTCTCTTGTTGGCCAGAGTTAAGGCTCATGAAGATTCTAATTGCTCCTTTCCTGTTCCTTCTATTCGATGGAGTAGTCCTGTTCCAGTGAGAAATAGTGATGGATTATTCGAAACACTCCAGGACAAATGTGTGGGCGGTGATGCAGCTCTCCTTACTACAGGACTCAGACTGACATATGAAATAGAGAAATACAATCTGATTGAATCTTATTGGATAGACTATAATTCCTCTGTTCCTGCTCCCAGCAATTGTTCCTTGTCAGATGTAGAAAGAGTGGATTACTCTTTTGTCCAGCAAGAACATGGCGGGCAACATTGTCATTGTTTTGAAGTATTCTTTGAATGGAATTGTTCTCAAGCAAATTGTACAAAGTAAGTAATGGACAGTAATTGTTAGTACTTTAACTGTTTAAGGGAGTTACAAGTAGCCCACACAGGTGACTGTATTACATAGTAAGGTAGCCTGTTACCCAGTTACTGAATACTTCAGCAATTTTTAACTCAGTACTTGAAGATCATGCTTACTCTGAAATCACACTTTATGCACCACTGACTGTAATGATATCAATAGTAAGTGACAGAAAAATAGCCATGAGACTGAATCAGGAGAGACAAGAAAATCTCAACATCGAGCCACTAATTATTGAATTTTAATGAAAGGGCACATACAGGATCTTAAAAAGTGTTGTTACTTTCTGGCCACACCCAGACTCTACCTATTGTATGATAAAAATTACAGCAGTAATTATTTGGAACAATACAGTAACACACTCAAATCTATATGCATGCTTACTTTTCTAACCTACCCACTAACTTCAGTTTCATAGGTGAGAGAATGTGTTCAGTCTGTAATCTTGCATTCATGTGCCATGTTATATAGTTTATGTGTCTATAATAACACTTCGGCCTCTGCACTCTAGCATAGCTGCATTCATTCATGTCATGTCAGAGTATAGCCTGGTTTTATGACGAATTGGTTAGTCTAAATTGCAATTATCTAATTAATTATACTGTTCTTATATTTTTAAATGATAAATAATTGATACATAGTGGTAAGAAACCTAGCTAAAAATTAGGCTCTATGGAAAATCAAGTATTACTAGTGGTGTGCTTGAGCACAAATGGCGAGCGAGCCTAAAGACTATACTATTTTTATTGACTTCTAACACTGAAGCTACTGAAAATAAGGTCCAGTTTTTAAATTTAGCATACAGGGTAAAGGGGTTTCAGTGCCATAGTAACAACTCTCTGCAACTGCTTGAATTGAAGGAAAAAACAACAATAACAAAACAATACACGTTATTTTAAAGTTTTCTTTGTGATATTCTTTAGTTAAGTAGTGGTTGTAACACACAATGCTTTGACACAGCTGGACATGCACCTACACAGACTTACATTCGCAGTAGTCTAGTGGACAATGTATTTTCAGGTAAATACTGTGCGCACGGCTTATAACCATGACAAAGAGCGCATTGACTTACCACCGCCACTAACTCGAATAGAAATGGAAGTCCCTTAAGTTGTCAAGTTTGAACTGCACCGGCAAAAGAATTCAAAACGGTAAACAATTCAATTTCTAGGGTGATACGGGTACTGATCGATAAACTAGAGGATTCTGTTTAGTGCAATTTGGGACGGGGTCGACAACCGAACTAACACAAAACGCGAGGGTCAAAGTACAAAAATGCCTTACGTACGTCCATACATATATACAAATAAACTAGTGGTGTGCTTGAGCACAAATGGCGAGCGAACCTTAAACTACACTATTGTTAAATTTGATTTTAACAACTAACACTCAAGCTACTAAAATAAAGTCGAGTTTACGTATGCGGTAAAGGGGTTTCAGTGTCATAGTAACCGCTCCCGCAACAGTTTGAATTGAAAAAAAAGCAACAAAATCAAATCACGTTATTTAAGATTTTCTTTGTGATATTCTTAATAGTAGTTGTAACGTACAATACTTTCACGCAACTGAACATACCTACCCAACTTGCCTTCGTGGTTCGTCTAGTGGACAATGAATTTTTAAGTAGATACTGTTGAGTAGGCGTATTATTAACTTACCACCGCCACTAACTCAAATAGAAATGGAGCTGCCATACGTTTTTGAGTTTTAACTGCACCCGCAAAACAAGTCAAAGCTGTAAACAATTCAATTTCTAAGGCGATACGGGTAATGGTCGCTAAACCGGAGGATTCTGTTTAGTGAAGTTTGGGACGGGGTCGAACGCGGAGCGAACACAGATACGGAGGGTCAAAGTACAAAATGACATACGTACGTCCATATATACTAGTGGTGTGCTTGAGCACAAATGGCGAGCGAGCCTTAAACTACACTATTGTTAAATGATTGATTTTAACAACTGACACTCAAGCTACTATAAAATAAAGTTGAGTTTTTAAATTAAGTTAATGCGGTAAAGGGGTTTCAATTCCATAGTAACTGCTTCCAGCAACTGTTTGAATTGAAAAAGAAGCAACAAAATCAAGTCACGTTATTTAAAAATTTCTTTGTGATATTCTTAATAGTAGTTGTAACGCACAATACTTTCACACAACTGAACATACCTATGCAAGACTTGCCTTCGTAGTTCGTCTAGTGGACAATGAATTTTCAAGTAAATGCTGTTGAGTAGGGCTTAAATAGCTGTGACAAATAGCGTATTAACTTACCACCGCCACTAACTCGAGTAGAAATGGAGCTCCCATAAGTTTTTGCGTTTTAACTGCACCCGCAAAACAATTCAAAGCGGTAAACAATTCAATTTCTAAGGTGATACGGGTAATGGTCGCTAAACCAGAGGATTCTGTTTAGTGAAGTTTGGGACCGGGTCAAACGCCGAGCGAACACAAAAATACGGAGGGTCAAAGTACAAAATGACATACATACGTCCAAACATATATCTAAATAAACTAGTGGTGTGCTTGAGCACAAATGGCGAGCGAGCCTGATAGTTATAGGTAACATAAAACTAAGTATTGTTACTATGTTTTAGCTTAGTTCATGCAAACACTATAATAGCAGTTATGACCTTTTATTTCAGCAAACAAATGCAATATCACTCTCTTACCTGATTAATGGTAACTTTTGTAGTATCAAACATCTGCCATTCTGATAATCTCAATCACCAGTAACTCTTGAACAAGCTCTCAGCTACGATAAAAAATAAACCATTGTTATTATTTGTAATTTTAGCCAACAAATATGGAATTACTACTTACCTCATTCTTGAGTATTGATAACTTCTGTAGTATCAAATTGAAGTTTATTTGACCATCTGAATTACCTTGAATTCTTGACAACAAGCTCTCACCTACAAAAACAAAAGACAATCAATTTTAGCACACAAATACAAAATCACTTTCTTACCTCATTTTCTTGAGCAGTGGTAACTTTTGTAGTACCAAATTTGAGTCATTCTGACAATTTGAAATTACCAGTCACTGTTGACAACAAGCTCTTAGTTACAAAAAAGAAAGGCCAGAGTTATTATTGCATATTTAGCTAACAATATGGAATTACGTACTTACCTCAGCATCCCTCGAGTAGTAGTAGCTTCCTTAGCATTAATACTTTATGTGCTTACATACGCTTTTCAGAAGTAGTGATAACTCTCTTAGTACTGACTACAGGTGGCTCTCGACAACTAGCAAGCCGCACTTAGCCGGAAAAAAGGCGAAGTTTTGAATTGAAATCTGGTAAAGGGTCTTCAAAGCCATAGTAACCGGTCGAATCAACTTTTTGTTTCTTGAAAAGCAAGCGTTTTCGCATGAATTTTCTCACACTTCGGAGCTTAAGTATAAAGTAAGGCTTGCTTAATGCTGTAGTTTCAGAATAAGCCTAAAAAGCCGTGTTTTTTGAAGAAAAAAGTTCCCCGCGCGCGCGCTTAAAGGGCATACGTACAATCCATACATACATACATATATACATATATACATATAACATATGCCCGATTTTGCATTATCCACCCCTAATACTGTCTCGCTCGCTTCGCTCGCTCGCTAATAAACAAACATCCCCGATTTTGGATTGTGTTACCCCTGTAAGTGTCTCGCTCGCTACGCTCGCTCGCCAATAAATAAACTAGTGATGTGCGTGAGCACAAATGGCGAGCGAACCTAAAGACTATACTATTTTTATATTTGACTTCTAACACTGAAGAGCTACTGAAAATAAGGTCCAGTTTTTAAATTTAGCATACTGGGTAAAGGGATTTCAGTGCCATAGTAACAACTCTCTGCAACTGCTTGGAAGGAAAAAAAACATCTGACTGTAGTGCACAGTGTAACCTTTTCCATTCTCAGTTAGCATCAGAGAATCTAAAGTCTCTGATCCCAGACTAAACTAACAGAATTACCTGAATAAACTTCGAAAGCAGCGGCAAAGAAGCGCAGCTTTACAAAGACTTCACAATTGTTTCAAGAAGAGAGTAGCTGTAAACTTTTTGGTTGAAACAAAGTTGCGTAAGGCAGTGCAGCAGGATGATTCTCCGCGCTCGTTAATTGAAAATACTGGAACTGTGAACGCTTTACCTAACTTACGTAATTAGAGGCGCAGGCGAAAACAGAAGTCTCACGTACCCCATAAACAGATAAATAAATAAATAAAGTAGTGGTGTGCTTGAGCACAAATGGCGAGCGAGCCTAAAGACTATACTATTTTTATTGACTTCTAACACTGAAGCTACTGAAAATAAGGTCAAGTTTTTAAATTTAGCATACAGGGTAAATGGATTTCAGTGCCATAGTAACAACTCTCTGCAACTGCTTGAATTGAAGGAAAAAACAACAACAACAAAACAACAATACACGTTATTTACAAGTTTTCTTTGTGATATTCTTTAGCTAAGTAGTGGTTGTAACACACAATGCTTTGACACAGCTGGACATGCACCTACACAGACTTACCTTCGCAGTAGTCTAGTGGACAATGTATTTTCAGGTAAATACTGTGCGCACGGCTTATAACCATGACAAAGAGCGCATTGACTTACCACCGCCACTAACTCGAATAGAAATGGAAGTCCCTTAAGTTGTCAAGTTTGAACTGCACCCGCAAAAGAATTCAAAACGGTAAACAAATCAATTTCTAGGGTGATACGGGTACTGATCGATAAACCAGAGGATTCTGTTTAGTGCAATTTGGGACGGGGTCGACCACCTAACTAACACAAAAATGCGAGGGTCAAAGTACAAAATGACATACGTACGTCCAAACATATATACAAATAAACTAGTGGTGCGCTCGAATAGCGCAAATGCATGGCGAGCGAGTAAATATATGAGTATAGGTAAAGATGATTTGTGAAGGAAATCGCTAAATAATAGCAATGATTAGGCATGAAGAGTTAACAATAACAGAATTACCTGAATAAACTTCGAAAGCAGTGGCAAAGAAGCGCAGCTTGACAATTTGCCATTCAGTCTTTCGCCAAGAAGAGAGTAGCTATAAACTTTTTGGTTAAAACAAAGTTGCGTAAGGCAGTGCAGCAGGATTCTCCATGCTCGTTAATTGAAAAATACTAACTGTGAACGCTTTACCTAACTTACGTAATTAGAAGCGCGGGCGAAATATTTTGACGTACGCATACATACCTACATATATATATATATATATCTGAGAACACGACTGATAGTCAGCTTCGCTCGCTTCGCTCGCTCGCTGAATAAATAAATAAATAAACATCCCCGATTTTCGATTGTGTTACCCCTGTAAGTGTCTCGCTCGCTACGCTCGCTCGCCAACTAGTGATGTGCTAGCACAAATGGCGAGCGAGCCTAAAGACTATACTATTTTTGTATTTGACTTCTAACACTGAAGCTACTGAAAATAAGGTCCAGTTTTTTTTAATTTAGCATACACGGTAAAGGGATTTCAGTGCCATAGTAACAACTCTCTGCAACTGCTTGCAATGAAGGAAAAAAACAACAACAAAACAATACACGTTATTTAAAAGTTTTCTTTGTGATATGACAATGCTTTGACACAACTGGACATGCACCTACACAGACTTACCTTCGCAGTAGTCTAGTGTACAATGTATTTTCAAGTAAATACTGTTGCGCACGGCTTATAATCATGACAAAGAGCGCATTGACTTACCACCGCCACTAACTCGAATAGAAATGGAAGTCCCTTAAGTTTTCAAGTTGTAACTGCACCCACAAAAGAATTCAAAAAGGTAAACAATTCAATTTCTAGGGTGATACGGGTACTGATCGATAAACCAGAGGATTCTGTTTAGTGCAATTTGGGACGGGGTCGACCACGTAACTGACACATAAACGCGAGGGTCAAAGTACAAAATGACATACATACGTCCATACATATATACAAATAAATAAATAAATAAACATCCCCGATTTTCGATTGTGTTACCCCTGTAAGTGTCTCGCTCGCTACGCTCGCTCGCCAATAAACAAACAAACATCCCCGATTTTTTCATTTTTACCCCTGTAAGTAGCCCCTGGCAGATTATGCTCAAATTTTTGCCTATTTTGCTTTTCCTTTATTCTCCAATTTTCCACCTATTTTGCTTTTTATTCTACCTATTTTGCTTTTCAATTTAACCCATTTTTTTGTCGTGCCTACATAGCAAATAATTAAAAATTCTCTTGCATAACAACACACAAATTATTACAATAATTTACAAAGATGACAAAAAAAATGTTAGGTTTTTCACATTAATAGCTAGCTACTACTGCCCTGTAGTGACTATATAGGCTATGGCACAGATATGGCCTTTTGTTAAAGTGCAGTCTTTGCAAAGACTCTTACTACATTTATATAGCTAGGTATTTTTCAGGTAAGTTGAGAAATGGTGCCCATTTTGCTCATTTGATTGGAAAATTTTGCCTATTTTGCTGGCATAATTCCTGTTGCTCACAGGTGCCTATTTTGCTCAAAATTATGCTAGCATAATCTGCCAGGGCCTACCTGTAAGTGTCTCGCTCGCTACGCTCGCTCGCCAATAAATATAGCGAAATCTCGATTGCGTTACCCCTGAGAGTGTCTCGCTCGCTTCGCTCGCTCGCCAATAAACTAGTGGTGTGCTTGAGCACAAATGGCGAGCGAGCCTAAAGACTATACTATTTTTATTGACTTCTATCACTCAAGCTACTGAAAATAAGGTCCAGTTTTTAAATTTAGCATACAGGGTAGAGGGATTTCAGTGCCATAGTAACAACTCTCTGCAACTGCTTGAATTGAAGGAAAAAACAACAACAACAGAACAATACACGTTATTTAAAAGTTTTCTTTGTGATATTCCTTTAGCTAAGTAGTGGTTGTAACACAATTTGCTTTGATTTTGCTTTTTATTCTACCTATTCTGCTTTTCAATTTAACCCATTTTTTTGTCGTGCCTACATAGCAAATAATTAAAAATTCTCTTGCATAACAACACACAAATTATTACAATAATTTACAAAGATGACAAAAAAAATGTTAGGTTTTTCGACATTAATAGCTAGCTACTACTGCCCTGTAGTGACTATATAGGCTATGGCACAGATATGGCCTTTTGTTAAAGTGCAGTCTTTGCAAAGACTCTTACTACATTTATATAGCTAGGTATTTTTCAGGTAAGTTGAGAAATGGTGCCCATTTTGCTCATTTGATTGGAAAATTTTGCCTATTTTGCTGGCATAATTCCTGTTGCTCACAGGTGCCTATTTTGCTCAAAATTATGCTAGCATAATCTGCCAGGGCCTACCTGTAAGTGTCTCGCTCGCTACGCTCGCTCGCCAATAAATATAGCGAAATCTCGATTGCGTTACCCCTGAGAGTGTCTCGCTCGCTTCGCTCGCTCGCCAATAAATAAACTAACATCCCCGATTTTCGATTGTGTTACCCCTGTAAGTGTCTCGCTCGCCAATTAATTATGCCCTATTTCAGCTTAGTAAAAACCATGCCGCTTTTTTTATGCAGCTTCTATTATTACAATGAATTATACATATCTTATATATGACATTTATATATAAGATATGTATAATTTATTGTATAATAATAGAAGCTGCATAAAAAAAGCGGCATGGTTTTTATTAAGCTGAAATAGGGCATAATCAATAATACTTGATTTTTCATAGAGCCTAATTTTTAGCTAAGTTTCTTACCACTATGTATCAATCATTTATCATTTATTAATTAAGAATTATAGTTTATTAAAAGTTTTCCTATGCCATAACTGACATTAAACATTCGTTCTTTCAGGTATATTTCCCAAGTATGGATATATACTGTTAAAAATGGGGTGTTTGGATAACTTAATTTTGGTGTTAAATAGGTGTTGCCTGGACACCCCACTTTAAAGCTTTATATTGTCTCCATAGATAGTCATTAATAAAAGATATTTGAAATGAAGAAACTAAAGGATATAAGCTATTGTTATATTTACTCACTTGGTATAATACATATTAGTATAGAAGTTATAAGGGCTCAATGTGGGTGTCCAGACAGTGCCTCGTGGTAAACACTTCGCGAGGTGTTATTTAAGCACCCTGTTTTAACAGTGTATATAAATTAATTTCATGAAGATTATGTTTGACACTAAATGAATAAACTGGTTAATCACTACAATTAAAAAAGCTGGCAAAATTATAAAAATACTACTGCAGGGTTTTTAAAATTTAATTTCTTATTCTATTGTACATAAAGATTCAATGACAGATTTGGATGTACTCAAAAAATAACACCCAGACGTCTTCAGGTCACATGGAGGAAAGCGGCTGACTTCAAATTTTCTGAGGAAAATTTTTGAAAACAATAAGTTTGAATTCAGTTTTGTTTGTATCAATCAAAGTAGACTGTAAGTTATGTCTAATGACAGTAATATCAAACTACACATTTGTACACACTACCCTAACCCACCACACATGAGTGAACTCAACTGTGTATAGTCTAATGTATTAAACTGTGTATTAAATAATACAGCAGCAATTGTATTCATAGGATAATGTTCAAAAACATTTCCACTCCAGATTCTAAAATTTTTTGAATGTTTATAATACACTGTAGTTAGTTATTTTATCATTGTATAATCTTCCTCCATGCAGTCTTATACAGTTTAGAATATTCGCATCACTGGAAAATGAAGTTGTTAAACTTGATGATTTAAATGAAGGTGCGGAATTTTCAGTACGAACATCTGTAGAGAAGGATTGGATTCCTCTTCTTTATCTTTATCCTAATATATCTAAAGGACATGTTCCGAATAGAATTCGTGGATACGACACATTTATGAAACAGGCAATCCAGCAGAAAACAACTTCAATAAACTTGGAAGTTTGTGATATAACATTGACAGACACTGTTCAGTTTCGCTGGCTTCAATTTGCCCGGCTCGTACCAAATTTGCATGAGCTAAACGATTTTTGGGCTCTGGATGACATAAACATAGCCTTACTTTCAGAAAACAACGAAAGTAAATGCATAGTTTCTGATTCTTTCCAAAATGTTACAAAAAGGTAAAAAATTGTAAGCATTTGTAAGTGAACATGTTTCAGATCCAAGACACACTTGAATAATTAGTCATAATATACTCTTCAGTGCTCCCAATTTACAAGCATAACTCTCTGTTTGAACTTTTTTCTATTCTCAATTGTAGGATAGTAGATTTGTAGTTTGTTAAATATTCATGAGTATTGCACTTTAATATTATGCCAGAGACTTCTATACCAACCAACTAATTTGAACTCAAATCTTCAGTAAGTTTACACCACTTTTGTATTGACACAGCCAACAAATAGCAGCAACAATATAGGTAAACACTTGACTAAGATTAGAACAACACACAGCTGTTTTGATCTCTAAGTTGAGTAAACTTCAGCTTTCATACTTATCTACCCCTACACAAAACAAATCATGATCAACAAAAATGTAAGCATATTGGTTTACTGTGTAATTTAAATGGAAATTACTGTAATGCATAGTGACTGTTATTCAAATTCTGTATTAATATGAGCAAATTTATGGAATTGGAGTCTCTGTTATATCCCAAACACATGTATCAGCAAGCATGCTATACAAAGCTACATTCATACAATCACTTAATGCATACAAATGTACATGCATTTGTATGCATATATATACATACATACATACGTATATATACATATATACATACATGCATACATACATATATACATACATACATATATACATATATACATACATGCATACATACATATATACATACATACATACATACACACCTACATCTATGCATGCATACATACATACAAACAAACATACATACATACATACATACATACATACATACATTCTTGTTGTAAACGCATGAATAAATGACGTTTTGTTAGGAATGCAATAAAGTGCGTGATGCTCTATTTGAATTGTAGAATTGTTTGAATATTAATACACATTTAAAAATATTATGTCTACACTTTAATAAAAAGTGAATTTGTTGTATGTACTCCAGTCATCAAGTGTGGACATCAAATAATATCAGAAATGGAGAAATTACAGATATTTCATGTGCTTGTGGTTACAACAGTACTGCATTAATATTTGGATCAATGGAAAGAAGTGTCTTATCAAACAAAATTTAAGAAAATTTCAGTATATCGTTCGGTCATAACTAACAACATTTTTTTAAGTAGTGATTCTGATGATGCTAAGAATTATTGTGTGAGTGACACTTCAAAGACACAAGAAACTCGAGGCACTGAACAAACATCTACAAATCAAGTTTTGAGTGCCATTTCTGAAGCAGATAATGATGCTCTCAAAATAGTAAGAATATATTTATATACTATTGAAATGACTATATTATTGTGAATTATTTAGATATCACATTACCAAGAATTGCTGGATATTCAAATATTAATAGTTATAAGATAGTAATACAATATTTTGTATTCCATTGCTTATTATCATAATTTAATTATTCTTCCATGGCTAAGTAGCTGTACTAAACGATTGTTAATTTCACTAGACATTTTTTTATAACCCTATGCATCTGCTATCATCAGTGTGTGAATGACAATTATGTAGCGAAACTAAACAAAGTGTGATGAAAAATGTTTGAATATTTTATATAAACATTATGATAGTGGAAACTGTGATAGCTAATATAGAGCTATAATAAATATAGACATACATACATGTAAACATACATATATATTCTAAATATAAATGCATGTATATAATATATTTTATATACAGGATTCAGATACAATTCAAAGTGTGAAATTATTATCTATGGCTCTATCTTCAAACACATCCTCAACTGCTGTAGTTTATCTCCTCTCCAAAGCGGTTTCTGCTGTCACTGAACCTTCAACACAGACTGCATATTCCACCAGAGATTACCAAAACTTTACACAGGTGTTTACCAGCTCAATCTCAATCTTTATTATTATACTTCACTTGTATTTTTAGATTGTGCTGAACATAGTGGATTTAATTGTGGAAAGAAGAACCATATATGTAAGTATATTGTACACTGAATGCTAGAAATGCTACTACTCCAAATATAACTTTAAACTGACTAGTTTGTGTCAGTGCAACACATATTTAGCTAATATCAATATCTATATTTTGTCAGGAGCTATTGGTATAAAAGACAAATTATGACTGGTTAAGGGTATTTACATAATTTTATTGATGACTTCATGTACATAGTACAGGTATTGATTACTTATCTATATTTGTGTTTGTTTTTGTCTTGTATTGAGGTTCATATTTTCCAAAAAAAATTTAATATCGTATAAAAACTCACCCAAAATAATAGTTTAGATTTATGGTCATTACCGCCGGAAAGCAGCGAATATTCCCTGTCACCGGTAATACCACGGAGACTGAGAACCTAAGCACTGCTAAGCAGGAGTTAAATATATTCATGTGATTTATCTGCACAGACTTTCACCAGCTACTATTGTACTATTGTAAACTTAGTGTACTATAGCTTTGCAACTACCATGTTACCAAATGCTGAGAGTATCATTCAAAATTATTAAAACTTAGTAACTGATTTGCGTTATAGAACAAAAATTAGTATATAAATAATACAATTAGCTATTCAGTTTTATCTAGTTGATCTGATTTGATATAGAACACGGAATCAATAGTAGGAAGTACAATTTTGAAGTCACTGGACAAAATGGCTGCACAATTCTCAGAACCCGTGATTATAGTATCTAATTCCATAGGTAAGGTGAAAAGAGTAATTTATTGATTATTCCATGTAACTACATATAAGAATATAACACTCATTTTGATTACAACTCAGTTACAACTGTCATTTTAATAAGGCTTTATGACATTGTGACAACATGTCTTACATATTTTTAGTGTAATTAATCCTCGGGATGTATGTGCACCCAAATAACAGTAGTCTTATTATTTTCACTTCTAAACAATGGATCTCAAAGATGGTGGATATGAGGGAAGAGGAACTCAGACTACAGGATGATTTCTGAAGTCCCTTTAATTTGCCACTTTTTAAAATTTCAGCTTAGTTTTGGAGGTAATGAGAGAAAATGCAGGCACCACGATGAGTACTGCTATATGACCACACCCATTCATTCGTTACCTGCTGTATAGAATCACACATGCTCACATGAGTCAATTCTTACCATGCCTGATTCAGACCGATTCGTATGTTTTGAGTTTCCAGCTGGTCTTCATCAAGTGTATTTCACGATAGGAAGTCTGTGTTGCTGGAGGTGTGATTTTTTGATCCAATATTATGTATGCCTGCTCATTGTAGGTGTCTGAAAGGCCTTACCAGTTTTTTTATGACTGATTTTATTTTTATGTTTTTCACTCTGTATACAAGACTAATGTTATCCACACTAAGCCATAGCTAGCATAATTACACAGCTAGCTAGAAATGTTAAAATCTATATTCACAAACATAAGATTGTAAACTGAATTTTAAGAACTTTATAGTCAGCAGTTGTGACTTTGTTTGCTAATAATTACATTTTTGAACTAACTAACTAGCTTGGTTTTTATACTTTTAGTTCTCTCGTTAATATCTAAATGAATTGAGAACTTGATGTAAACAAAGTACTTCATATCCTAAATTTAAAGAGATAGTCCCAAGTGCTTATAACACATAGTATACAGACATGTACACATTAATTCATTTATCTTGACACAATTGCATTACAAAATTCAAGTATTTCGCCATATGAACAGAAATTGTGTTAAAAATTAAATGAAAATCACTTGTGTGTGCAAAATTAGTGGCTTCGCTTCCTTTTGAACTCCTTTCAGAAGCCTGCTATCTAATGTAGTTTGACTTTTATCTGAGGCACCTAATATTCAAAGAACTGGCCACATAAAAGAGAACTTTTTAAATAGCGTATTATCATACTTCTATAAATCCAATGATGATAGTTCTCTTCCAGGTTTCTTCAAGTGTCTATATAGCTATTTCAGAATTAAGATTTAATGTTTGATATGTGTAATGGTGCTCTACTCTGTCGATCGCTAGAGCTTCCTCCACACAATGAATCTGACCAGGCCAACAGTCGTTAGGTAATACTAATTTAATGGAAATGTTCAGTAACAATCAAGATGCAGCTAATCTGACTTTCGTCAAACTGAGCTACTCTACAAAAAGCACAAGAATATATGCACAAACATGAAACAATGAGTCACGACATTGTTAACACCTAACGGGTGATTGAGGGGGGAGGGATCCATCATGAATGCCGTGTCATTCAGGTCCCTTGGTTACAGTCTGGCTTCTCTGGGCTGGTCCCTTGTCCTTCAGGGCTGTCCCTGACACCTCCCCCCCCAACCTCTTTGGCTAGCGCCTCTGGGAATCTTTGCCAAGGCAATCCATCTGCATTAGTGTGTTTGTTTCCTGGTCGATGTTCTACCACAAATTGATATGACTACAAGGAGAGCAACCAGCTGTTGATTACTATGGTCCATTGTACACAGCTACTTCAATGCCTTGTGGTCTGTTTGAAGGACAAAGTTCTGACCCATCAGGTACACTGCAAAGTGTTGAATTACCGCCATTATGGCCAAACATTCTTTTTCCGTTGCTGTATAATTTCTTTGAGCTCCATTCAATTTCTTGGAATAGAATACGATTGGTTTCTCACCTTCTCCTTCAACAACTAGGCTCAGAATTGCTCCAATACCTCTCAATGAAGCATGAGTTTGAAGGATGAATGGTAACTTGAAGTCTGGCGATTTCAGGACTGATTTGTTTGTGCTAGTAGATTTGAGATGAGTAAATTTGCTTTCCAATGTGTCATTCCAGTTTAACTTGTCTGGTCAATTTCCGCACAGTGCATCCGTCAAGTGTACAGTTCTGGTCGCATAATTTGAAATACATTATCTATAATATCCGGTGAGGCCAAGGAAAGCACGGAGATTATCAAAAATGCATTCATCTGCTCCAATTGTACATTTTTCTGCTCTCAGTGTCAGATCAGCCTTAATTAATCTTTCAAAAATTTCTTTCAAATGCACCAGATGCTCCTCCCAAGTTTGTGAGAATACCGCGAAGTCGTCAAATAAGTTGCCACACAGTTTAGCATACCATCAAAAATAAGGTCAATACGATGCTGGAAAGTAGTTGGAGCATTTTTCAGTCCAATTGGCATAAGTTTAAATTGGTATTTCCCAAGTTGCGATAAGAACGCTTTCTTTTCTCGATCTTTTACACCCATTGGCACTTGGTAGTATCCTTTGGTCATGTCTAAAGCACTAATGAACTTTGTTTGTCCAACACGGTCTAGCAGTTCCTCTGGTCTAGGCATAGTATATCTGTCATCTCCAGTCCCTGACAATATTATGACAGTATTTATCAATCCTCCTACCAATAATACACTACTTATAGATAAGTGGTTCTAGGCCATAGTGGCTCAGGTTTCAATATTAGTGGTGATACATGTAGACAACAAGACACACCACTTCAACTATTGTTGGTGCATATTGTTTTTTTTTGGTTTTTTTTTTCATTATAGTTGTGATAAAGAGCATAATGACAAATAGAATGAGTGAAGATAGTACTAGTCAAAGTAATGGTGTAATCGAGCACAATTGACTAACAAAGCAGCCCAGTTCGAGGACCTTGAGCTCAGCCCACTTTTTACATTCCAAATACAAGCAATCTGATTGTAATGTTTCCAAATTTCAGTAATATTTTTTACACAGAGAGTTAACTCCTTCATCTCCTAATACTTGTCCTTTTGGAGAAGCCATACTGTAGTAGCTACACAAAACTTTTTTTTTAATACTGATAACAGAAAAACAACTGAACTTTTTCCTGAAGTTAATGTTTTAGCTCCCAATTCATGTAGCTAAGTATGACTTATTTAGTACTTCTATTTATAGAAGAACAAATATATTTAGTAGTTAAAATTAATTTTAGCCACCATCAGTTTCCTACCAATATTTTTCCAAGAAATTGAAAATTAATTCTCTGTACAATTGTTGTTGTATAGCCTTAGTTGTTAATCAGACAATTGTAGACTTCAATAATGGAAGTGGTTTTACTTCAGTGGACACGAATCTTCAGAACTGGCCTGCATCTCATGCAACTATTGAAATTCCAGTGAAATTTTTCGAGGGATTTGCAAGTAATGGCAGTATCATTACAATATCCACTGCAATCAGAAATGCAACCTTTTTCTTTCCAAATGAATTGGAAAATAATACATTGTAAGCAATACATATTACAGAAGATATCAATAGCTAATTACATATTACTTTCCTACATTCAGGGGCATGTATGAATTAGTCTCAGATGTGATAGGAACATCTATTAAATGTGGATCTTCAACGTGTGATACTAGCAACTTAAATCTGTCATCTCCAGTTATAATTACTCTTGAACATTCACAAGAACTGATAGTAAGTTACACAAAATATGTGCATCAAAAAATGTAAATATATTATTATTAAATTATTACAATTAAAAATTGCATTTCTGGAACGACTTTCTTATGTGTAATAGTTGTTATATGACAAAACGATTATAAATATATGAACATTCAATTTTAAACTATGGACATTCAGTTTCAGATAAAACTAGGTTAGCATTTCTTAACAATCACATTTGTAAATCTCAAACTCTAACTGCTGACAATATTGTGTCTGAATAATAATCTTTAGCATAGTGTTGTGATGAGTCTACATCAGTGTTTGAAAGAAATTTCTCCTGAAATTTCTTCAGCTTAGATATGTATCAACATTTATTTATATTATATTTTTCAGGAAACTATAAATTCATCAGAACAGAATACAACATGTGTTTTCCTAGATATACCAATACAAACAGGGTGAGTTAGTTGGAATGCATTCAGCCCACGAGGGGAAAATGAACTGAACAATGGAGGGGATTTTGACTACAAGTAAAGTTTGTCAGTATATGCCAACTACCTGTCGTTCATTGTTTGGTATTACTGGTCATGTACTGATACTGATTGCTTTCTAGTGATGATTTTGAGTTGACAACATTATTATTGTTATTGTAAAGTTATAATGAATATTGTCTTAGATCTGTGTTATTCTTGGGTCACTGGTCACAAAGAGGATGCGTAAAGAACGTTCAACTTTCAAGTTTTTCAGAAACTGTTTGTGAATGCAATCACCTGACTCACTTTGCCATTCTACTCAGTCCTAAGCCTCCAGCGTACAGTGATCCAGTGAAGCTGTCTCTGAACTATATCAGCACTATTGGTGTTGTCATATCATTACTAGCAATGATAATAACAGTATTTACATTTAGTGCATTAAAGTAAGCTCTAAAAACTTTTTTTTTAAATCAATAAAAATGAATTCTTTCATATTATGTCTTAGAGCTCTTCGAAATCTGAGAAGTTTTATTCATATTAATTTATGCATTAATCTTGGAATTGCTCAAGCCATTTTCATAGCTGGAGTAGACAAAACGGGTGCAAGCAGTGACCATGTTCCACCTCACTGCAAGATGGTAGCTGTTCTTCTTCACTACTTCTTCTTAGCTACATTTATGTGGATGCGAATGGAAGGAATCTTTCTATATTTGACTCTTGTAAAAGTATTTGTTTTTAAAACAAAAGATACTTGATGTTATTTACTGTTTTATCGTATGGATTTCCTCTACTTTATATGTCATTATTATCTCTACCACTCGGTTTCGGACTTCGTGGAGATAGCAACTACGGATATCAGCAAGCGTACGTTGTGATGAATTCAAATATTGTTGTTTCTGAGATATCATTGATAAATGAATGTTCAGTTGAGTCGCTATAAAAGCATTATGGTAACACTAGGCTAGCTATCAATCATATGAAGTATTTGTAGTTAGGACGATCCATTGATGTTGTAAATATTGCAAATATTGGCTAGCAAGAGAAATGTATTGTACAATCCACTTTGATGCTATTATTACTTTTTTAATATTTTCTGCCTGCACGATAACAACCAAAATATAATAGTCAAAAGCTCTTATTACTGTTATTTTGGTGTCATATAGGTGACTTGTCAGCAAAAACTCACTCTATTTGGGCATTTATAGCCCCAGTCATTGTGATTATCTCTATTAATATTATTTTCTTCTTCATGGTTGCTAAAGTGATTTATAACCATAACAAACGAAACACAGAGAAAAGCAAGATCGACCAAAGCTGCAGTTGGCTGCGATCTGCTCTTACTCTTGTAGTCATCATGGGTCTGACATGGATTGTGGGAATTTTATTAACATGCAAACCGGAAGTAGCTCCATTAGCGTATTTCTACACATTCATGGTGGCTTTTCAAGGTACATTCATTTTTCTCCTATTAGTTTTATTTTCTCAATCGGTCAGGCAAGCCTATTTGAAAACGTGGAGAGAGACAGTAAATGGATCTGATTTTCTTAGTAAGCACTTTGGAAACAGATTGTCTTCAATAGAAAAGGTAAAGCACAAGTGATAAACATTTAATACTTTGTGTTTTCTCTGTCATATTTTTTTACTTTAGCTACTGTGGAATTTCAAAAAATATAATTTTGTGGGACATAATTATAACTAATAAAGAAAAATTATTAAAATAGTCCAGAACTTTGTTAAATTCCAATTTAATATATAAAATACTGTAAATAATAAGTTAATCTCTAAGCTGACCAAATAAGCTGTGCATGATGTTGAAACTTCCAATTACCTTCACCATAAAATGAAGATTAAGAAAACAAGGTTGACATGAATAGCTCAATGGTAGTAAAGGTATTGCACTGAGCAAGTGGTTCAGAGTTTAATTCTTCCTCCACTTATTAAATGCCGAAATGTTTCTTTTCGTTCGAGACCGTGTGAAACATATAGAAATAAATTAAGTTAGGAGGTTATTTAGCTTGTCACATCATACATTTTATTTGAATGTATTGGTCTGAGGATCTTCATCAGATTCACTGGACGGAACAATGACGCCAACATACAAGTGATTTAAGAGTGGATGTGTGGTGATGCCGTAACACAGATGTAAAGTGATGTCAAATAGAATGGTATATAGTTCATAGGTGTTTATGGATACTGGTGTGCTCTAAACACGGATCAAACTCCACGCCAATATACTGATGCAAATGTGGCTTCAGCTATATGTTTGATATAAGGCTAGCACAGCAGTTTTGGTCTGTCACTAGGTGTTTCTCCAACATTTTGATGATATGGTTAGGGTGGCAGGAGTTTGTTTAAGTGAAATTCTCCAGATAACCTGTAGTCAGTATTACAAGTGTGACCATTCCTATTCCTGGTGTGCCAATCTTTATTCTTAATGGATGTATAAATCAGTGTGTGTGCATGCGTGCATGTATGTATGCATGTGTGTGTGTGAGGCAGGCAGGCAGGCTTTGGATATGTTAGGCTAAGCATCATCCACAGTGTGCTTGCATGTGAATCAAATTTAGTTTTTCAAATGTTGACGAATAAACCCAAACACAAGTACTATTATAAACTATTGCTAAATTATACCTTGTGCTTGTTGTTACTTTTATGGAGCCAGACCCTTGATCAAACTGCTATCAATGACAAGACTAGTTGTTTGCAAGATAATATTTTTTTCTCATGTATAGCATTGTACTAGTGGTGTGCTTGAGCACAAATGGCTAGCGAGCCTTAAACTCCACTATTGTTAAATTTAATTGGCGAGCGAGCGTAGCTAGCGAGACACTTACAGGGGTAAAAATGAAAAAATCGGGGATGTTTGTTTATTTGTTATAGTTATAAACCAAAATTGAGGTTTGTATGCGATTTATAAATCGAAATACAAACCTAATGATTTTGGTTTATAACTATTTTATAGCCAGAACATAAACAACGAGCAAAGTATAGCGTTAGCTATCTTAGTAATTGTATTAAAGTACCCAAACTCTTCATTATTCCATTTTGCTTTGATCTGCCTTCTACCATAATTATGGTTGCTAAGAACTATATCAGACTTTTCCCCGCTAATACATTTTCTTACGAGCATACCAGACTGTATCAGATTTATAGTTCTTAACGACAAGCGCGGTCGCTCGGGTAACGGACTATAAATTTATATATATGGACGTACGTATGTCATTTTGTACTTTGACCCTCTGTATTTTTGTGTTAGCTCCGCGTTCGACCCCGTCCCAAACTTCACTAAAGAGAATCCTCCGGTTTAGCGACCATTACCCGCATCACCTTAGAAATTGAATTGTTTACGGCTTTGAATTGTTTTGCGGGTGCAGTTAAAACTCAAAATCTTATGGAAGCTCCATTTTTATTCGAGTTAGTGGCGGTGGTAAGTTGATGCGCTATTTATCACAGTTATAAGCCCTACTCAACAGTATTTACTTAAAAATGCATTGTCCACTAGACAAACCACGAAGGTAAGTCTTGCGTAGGTATGCTCAGTTGTGTGAGCGTGTTCAAGAGTTACTGGTAATTGAAATTATCAGAATGGCAGATGTTTGATACTACAAAAGTTAGACCATTATCAGGTAGGAAGGTTATTTGGTATTAATTTGCTGAAATAAAAGGTCATAACTGCTATTATAGGGTTTGCATGAACTAAGATAAAACATAGTAATTGGCGAGCGAGCGTAGCGAGCGAGACAGTATTAAGGGTGGATAATGCAAAATCGGGTATATGTTATATATATATATGTATGTATGTATGGATGGTACGTATGCTCTTTAAACGCGCGCGGGGGGACCTTTTTTTTCCTAAAAACATGGCTATTTAGGCTTGACTCCAGTTTATTCTGAAACTACAGCATTAAGCAAACCTTACTTTATACTTAAGCTCCAAAGTATGAGAAAATTCCTGCTAAAACGCTTGTTTTCAAGACACAAAAAGTTGATTCGACTATGGCATTGAAGACCCTTTTCCAGACTTAATTTCAAAACTTCGCCGTTTTATGGGGGGATACGGAGTGCCGGTTGTTGGTTGTCAAGAGCCGTTGGTAGTCAGAATACCGTAGTATTAATGCTATGGAAGCTACTACTTCTCGAGGGAAGCTGAGATAAGTACGTAATTCCATATTTGTTAGCTAAATATGCAAAATTAACTCTGGCCTTTCTTTTTTGTAGCAGCTAAGAGCTAGTCAACAGTGACTGGTAAATTCAAATAGTCAGATTGGCTCAAATTTGGAACTATAAAAGTTACCACATCTCAAGAAAATGCGGTAAGAAAGTAATTTTGTATTTGTGTGCTAAAATTGATTGTCTTTTGTTTTTGTAGGTGAGAGCTTGTTGTCAAGAATTCAAGGTAATTCAGATGGTCAAAGTAACTTCAATTTGATACTACAGAAGTTATCAATACTCAAGAATGATGTAAGTAGCAATTCCATATTTGTTGGCTAAAATTACAAATAATAACACTGGTTTATTTTTTATCGTAGCTGAGAGCTTGTTGAAGAGTTACTGGTGATTGAGATTATCAGAATGGTTGATGTTTGATACTACAAAAGTTGGTAAGAGAGTGATTTTGTATTTGTTTGCTGAAATCAAATGTCATAACTGCTATTATAGTGTTTGCATGAAGTAAGCTAAAACATAGTAACATTTTATGTTACCTAACCATCAGGCTCGCTCGCCATTTGTGCTCAAGCACACCACTAGTTTATTTATTTATTTGTATATATGTTTGGACGTACGTATGTCATTTTGTACGTTGACCCTCGCATTTTTGTGTTAGTTATGTGGTCGACCCCGTCCCAAATTGCACTAAACAGAATCCTCTGGTTTATCGATCAGTACCCGTATCACCCTAGAAATTGAATTGTTTACCGTTTTGAATTCTTTTTGCGGGTGCAGTTAAGGGACTTCCATTTCTATTCGAGTTAGTGGCGGTGGTAAGTCAATGTGCTCTTTATCATGGTTATAAGCCGTGCACAACAGTATTTATTTGAAAATACATTGTCCACTAGACTACTGCGAAGGTAAGTCTGTGTAGGTGCATGTCCAGTTGTGTCAAAGCATTGTGTGTTACAACCACTACTTAGCTAAAGAATATCACAAAGAAGACTTTTAAATAACGTGTATTGTTTTGTTCAAGCAGTTGCATAGAGTTGTTACTATGGCACTGAAATCCCTTTACCCTGTATGCTAAATTTAAAACTGGACCTTATCAGTAGCTTCAGTGTTAGAAGTCAAAATCATTCAGTATAGTCTTTAGGCTCGCTCGCCATTTGTGCTCAAGCACACCAACAGTTATTTATTTGTATGTATGTATGGACGTATGTATGTCATTTTGTACTTTGACCCTCGCGTTTTTGTGTTAGTTATGTGGTCGACCCCGTCCCAAATTGCACTAAACAGAATCCTCTGGTTTATCCGCATCATTCCCGTATCACCCTAAAATTGAATTGTTTTACCGGTTTGAATTCTTTTGCCGGGGTCATTAACCTTGAAAACTTCAGGACTTCCATTTCTTGATTCGGTTGTGGCGTGGTCAGGCATGCTCTCTTTGTCTGGTTATAAGCCGTGCGCAACAGTATTGACTTGAAAATATATTGTCCACTAGACTACTGGAAGGGAAGGTATGTCTGTGTAGGTGCATGCCCAGTTGTGTCAAAGCATTGTGTGTTACAACCACTACTTAGCTAAAGAATAGCACTAATAAAACTTTTAAATAACGTGTATTGTTTTGTTGTATTTTTTTTCCTTCCAAGCAGTTGCAGAGAGTTGTTACTATGGCACTGAAATCCCTTTACCCTGTATGCTAAATTAAAAAACTGGACCTTATTTTCAGTAGCTTCATATCAAAATAGTATAGTCATTAGGCTCGCTCGCCATTTGTGCTCAAGCACATCACTAGTAATACTGTATTTTTATGTTACCTAAATATCAGGCTCGCTCGCCATTTGTGCTCAAGCACACCACTAGTGTTAACAACTAGTGCTACTAAAATAAGTCGAGTTTTTAAATTACGTATGCGTAAGGGGATTCAATGCCATAGTAACCGCTCCCGCAACAGTTTGAATTGAAAAAGAAGCAACAAAATCAAATCACGTTATTTAAAAATTTCTTTGTGATATTCTTAATAATAGTTGTAACGCACAATACTTTCACACAACTGAACATACCTACGCAAGAGTTACCTTCGTGGTTCGTCTAGTGGACAATACATTTTAAAGTAAATACTGTTGAGTAGGGCTTATAACTGTGACAAATAGCGTATTAACTTACCACCGCCACTAACTCGAATAAAAATGGAGCTCCAATAAGTTTTTGAGTTTTAACAAAACAATTCTAAGCGGTAAACAATTCAATTTCTATGGTGATACGGTAATGGTCGTTAAACCGGAGGATTCTGTTTAGTGAAGTTTGGGACGAGGTTGAACACGGAGCGAACCCACAAAAATACGGAGGGTCAGAGTACAAAATGACATACATACATCCATATGTGATGTGCTTGAGCACAAATGGCGAGGGAGCCTAAAGACTATACTATTGATTTTGACTTCTAACACTGAAGCTACTGAAAATAAGGTCCAGTTTTTAAATTTAGCATACAGGGTAAAGGGATTTCAGTGCCATAGTAACAACTCTCTGCAACTGCTTGGAAGGAAAACAACAACAACAAAACAATACATGTTATTTAAGAAGTTTCTTTGTGATATTCTTTAGCTAAGTAGTGGTTGTAACATGCAATGCTTTGACACAACTGGACATGCACCTACACAGACTTACCTTCGCAGTAGTCTAGTGGACAATGTATTTTAAAGTAAAAACTGTTGCGCAAGGCTTATAACCATGACAAAGAGCGCATTGACTTACCACCGCCACTAACTCGAATAGAAATGGAAGTCCCTTAAGTTTTCAAATTTTAACTGCACCCGCCAAAGAATTCAAAACGGTAAACAATTCAATTTCTAGGGTGATACGGGTACTGATCGATAAACCAGAGGATTCTGTTTAGTGCAATTTGGGACGGGGTAGACCACATAACTAACACAAAAACGCGAGGGTCAAAGTACAAAATGACATACGTACGTCCATACATATATACAAATAAACAAATATCCCTGATTTTTTCATTTGTACCACTGTAAGTGTCTCGCTCGCTACGCTCGCTCGCCAATAATATTATTCAGAAAAACTATCTGTATCTAGTTGGTAGCTGTATATTATTTTGTATATTATTGTAATTTTATTGTCATAGAAAAATTCTCACTCTCATCAGCCTAAAATGAACTTGGACCAATTAAATTATCCTGGAGCTATCAAAGTAGATGTATTTTTTTCTTCCACATCTCCAAAACCCACATCTCCAAACTAATACAGAATCTACAGTCACTGGCTTGAGGGTGCAACTACAAACTTCAAAAAGAAAAAAACAATAAAAAGGAACAATTAATGTTTTGTTACTATAGAAGCACAACTCATTGATTTGCAATTAGTCACATAATTTAGTGTTGTTTTGGTTAAGAGATTCCAGACATTCTTAGATTTAGTTCAAAAATTCTCTAGAATGCTTCGTTTTAATTTTTCCCCCATATCCTCACTGAAGATTTATTTGTTTTTAGTTTTTCTTCAATATCAAGTAGAATATTTAGTTAGTTATACTATCAATTGACTTAGTTTGGGTTAATTTGTGTTGTCTTTCAAATTCTGCAATAATTTGACTCCTTAAAGAAAGTAGTACAGGTAGTATTCCCAAATAACTGCAAAAAAGCATACTTCTATGAAATCTTGGGTGTTATAAATAGAGTATGATATTTTCAGAGAATAATTAGCTACTTGATGGCAATTTATATCTGTATTTAATAATGACATAATTCAAGGTGAATTGTGTAGTTTTTGTCATCACTCTACTAGTAGTTTTAGTTTTTATCGAATTTAACGTCTTCTAGAATATTTAGTTTTTTTTCATGTTCTCTACAGCTTAGCTTAAGTTGTTCTTACTAAAAGTAAAATATCCCAAAGCTAAGGGGTTTTGGTTTTAGTTTAGTTCACTAAAACAACACTACTATAATTCACGGTGCATTTGATTATTTTATAATAAGTGTTGGTAGACCTAATTGTCTCACTAAAATGTCTTTGGGATCAGCTCCATTTGATGTTCATAAAATGTTGTAATTGCAAGTGCTAGGGATTGGAATGGTAAGAAAAATGGACCCATTTCTTAATAGAGTCTTAACTTAGCAATATATTTTTTGTTTCACCTACATAATTAATTAAGTCACATGTTACAAGAGTGCACATTAAAAGTAGAAATTATACTTCAAATCAGGCCAAGCAAAGTTGCTCTAGGTTTAGTGATGCATTCAATTTCAATCCCATATTCAGCAACTAAGAAATTAGTATCCAAACTTAATTTATTCCAAAAATAGTTGCTTAATAAATAGATTAGTCGCATAATTTTCTTAATTTAGCTAATATAATTGGCGAGCGAGCGTAGCGAGCGAGACACTTACAGGGGTAACACAATCGAAAATCGGGGATGTTTGTTTATTTATTTAGATATATGTTTGGACGTATGTATGTCATTTTGTACTTTGACCCTCCGTATTTTTGTGTTCGCTCGGCGTTCGACCCCGTCCCAAACTTTACTAAACAGAATCCTCTGGTTTAGCGACCATTACCCGTATCACCTTAGGAATTGAATTGTTTACCGCTTTGAATTGTTTTGCGGGTGCAGTTAAAACGCAAAAACTTATGGGAGCTCCATTTCTATTCGAGTTAGTGGCGGTGGTAAGTTAATACGCTATTTGTCACAGTTATATAAGCCCTACTCAACAGCATTTACTTGAAAATTCATTGTCCACTAGACGAACTACGAAGGTAAGTCTTGCGTAGGTATGTTCAGTTGTGTGAAAGTATTGTGCGTTACAACTACTATTAAGAATATCACAAAGAAAATTTTAAATAACGTGACTTGATTTTGTTGCTTCTTTTTCAATTCAAACAGTTGCGGGGAGCAGTTACTATGGAATTGAAACCCCTTTACCCCATTAACTTAATTTAAAAACTCAACTTTATTTTAGTAGCTTGAGTGTTAGTTGTTAAAATCAATCATTTAACAATAGTGTAGTTTAAGGCTCGCTCGCCATTTGTGCTCAAGCACACCACTAGTAATAGTTAATAATCTAGAATGCAAATATCCATTCACATAGGCTGACCCTTACCAAACGACTAGCTGTGCGAAGAAGTTTGGTAAAGGGAGTGGATACGAGGTATTGATTGTTTGCTTCACATTTTAATAAACTATACTGCAAATCTCACGGTGACTTTAACTAGTTTGCAAGGTGATAACCTTCAAAGAATGTGCACTCTGAAATTGATTTGAGGAGGTTTTAATGGATAAGTATTAGAAAAAGAAGGCTATACGGTTGATAGAACAAAAGAGTTGCTGGCTGACAAGGCGGCAGATGCAGATAAGGAATGAGCAATTTGATGGCATTATGGCCCTGAAGATGTCACTTAATAAACTTGATTTATGAGTTACATGCTAGCTTCTAATAATAGCTCTGCTATAATTATGAACAAAAATATCTTTTTAAATAATCCCAGCATTATAGACAATTAAGCCTGTTTGGAGAAACTTGTCCTCAACTTATTTAAATAAGGTAATGTGAAGTATTTACAAGAACGAGTACACTCTATGGAATAATACATTGTGCAAGGTTATTGCAATATGGATTAGGTAAATATGTACAGGCTATAGTCATAAGCAGAGTAGTGGCCGCTGTTAAACTAAACAGTAATTTATACTCACCAATTATCTTGCTTTTTTGCATAATGTACTGATCAAATCACCAGGAAGAGTTCAACTTATTGACCACTGAGGAGGACTTCGCGAGAAGTCAGCAAAACATTGGGTTAAATTCAGTAATAAATATACTTTTTGGCGGTAAAAAAAAAGGTTATTTAACAAATTCTTATTTGAAATTAGGACCAGAGATTGTGAAAAAATGCAGTGGGTTAAATGAGATGAGTAGTATGTTTTAGAATTGCTTGCCACCTCCTAGTTGTCTATGATAGCTGGAGAGGAATCTCAGCTATCTTGGCAGTCCCAGACATTTGGTACAAGCACCATTATGATTACAAGTGATGTACTTGTACATAAGAAGGCAAGGGATGTGGTCATTTCATAGTGATTACTTTCTCTTCCACTTTTTCAAAACCGTTTCTTAAGACAATAACAGAAATAATATTGACTTGTTTTATTATCATTAGCTAACGTAATGAAATATAATGTTCAAGTTCCATTAATGCTTATTTCCAGGCAGCAAATTCTTCTTTTCTTCTGAAGAGTCAGAATATCTAGATAATCTTTGTATAGATATGTTTATTTGTTTACTTGAGTCTTGCTGAGATCTATTAATAGGTGAAATACCAGGTTATAAATAAACTATTACAGAATCTTGCAGTATTGATGCATCTGATTGATACGCTTGATCTCTTGAACTTTGTGGTAAAACAATTTGATTTTTTGCACTTCGTTTAAAAAACCATGATCTGTTTCACTTTGTGATAAATAACCTGTTGGACCTGTTTCACTTTGACTTCTTCCACTTTGTGATAGAGAACCTGTTGAATCTGTTCTACATTGATATGGTACACTTGATGATGAAAAGCCTATTGGAGCTGTTCCACTTTGGCGTGTTCCACTTGGTGACAATGAACCTGGTGAACCTGCTCCACTTTGTGATGAAGAACCTGGATTTGCTGCACTTTGTAACAAATTGTAGCCTTCTGGTGAGTGTTTTGACCCAATATAATTAAGAAGCTTATGACCACAAAATCCAAGAAAAGCTACTAACAGTGAAGGAAGAAAACTTTCCACTACACCCCATAGTCCTTCACTCCTACTAGTAATTTCCATTACTATGTTAAATTTGTAGAAGAAAGCTGTGAATAAGGCAATACTGGCAATCAATAAGAAACCAGAGACACTCAATGGAAGAATACATAATGCAAGGTTACAGCAAAGTAAATTTTCAAAAGGATTGCAATATAAAGGACTGCAAAGATATAGGCTGAAATATAACTGCAGAAGACAGAAAGTGTTTCACTAGGCGATGCTATAGCTAATAGCATTATGTATACCACATGGAAACTCACGAGTTGTAAAAAGTGGGCTAGTATAGTATACCCAATAGCTATTGCCATACACTTGGGACAACATAGATTGTTGCCACTGTTAATATCACCTTGATTACTACAATAGCATCCAAATATTTCCAAAACTTTATCAACCAGTATAGGAATAGGGAGATTCTTAGTGAATGTACCTTAATTCCTCATACACTCTATCGCTAATATACATCCAAGGAAGTCCAATATCCAAACCCCAAAGCAAATGACCAAGAACATAACAAGAAAACGAATATTATTTAATGAAGAATAATTATGGTACTGCCCAAAATATTAGTTACAAGAATAGCATCATTTTAGTAACACTAAAATATTAACAACCATGTGAAACCAGCACAATATACTCCAACTAGTAAACCTCCAGTATTCCGATTTATTGATTTTATATACAAATGGCTTATAAAGTTCTACAAATAGAAGAGGGAATCATAGCAAAAACCACAACAATCAGGAAGCCAAAGTTTAGGAGATACCATTGGAATCTGTAGGAATCTTCGTTGTGAAGAACACAATATTTGCTAGAGATATCTGGAGTATAGAAATATACAGAATAACCCTTATCATTTGGATTTTTCTTTTTGTCAAAAAGTGTCTTTTCAACTGATGCATACATATGTACCTAGATAAATTTAAAATAAACAACAAGTGATTTTAAAGGTAGGGTGTAATTTGATATTTATACCAAACCTAAATTCCAAGTAAAGTTACATGATTCAAATCAAAATAAACTTACATTTGCTGTGAAATTGTTCAAAATATCTAATAGATCATTTCCATGATGGCATAATGTTCTGGAGTTGTTGTAACCAATTCATTTCCTTCAAATCCTCATAGATATCCCAAATATCCGTTTGACTAAATTGAGTTATATTAACTATAAGAGTAGCACTGGAATGTAGTCAGAAGAGAAAGTCCCTGTAGCATCTCTGGGTTAATAGCTATAGAGTAATTACGTATAATATTGACTGTTCAGAGAAAAACTGCTATTACTATTGGAACTACTTTAGCAAGATGTATATTAAAAACAAAACATTTAAAAAAAATAATTCTTTAAATTCTGTTTCCTGTAAAGATATAAGCCAGTTCTATTTGAGTTATTCAAATATAACATACATTACATACATTTAATCAGCGACAATACATTAAATTTAATTAAAAATTGTAAACACAATAATGTCTATTGATGTCCCAATCATGTTTTAAACATGTCCCTATCAAGTAAGAAACATGAAAAAATGTTCTTACCAACTGTTTATTTAGGTTGGAACAATGTGCTTGAGCACCCAAGGTTCCAAATAGATGCTGTGATACCCAGGATGAATAATTATACATACAACTTCATCTGCTCATGCTGTATCTGATGTCTGAGAATGTTGCAGGGAGCTTATTACACAATTGCCAACTCAACACCTCAAAAAAGACTAGCAGTTAGAGTCTGGTCAGAAATTATTTTGTGGTAGCTTTCTAGAATTCTAGATAAAGCACCTTTATCAGAATCACTAGCTATATATCCTCCAAATATGCAGCCTTTGTTTGTACTGGTTCATACATAGCTTATGCACCAACTCAAAGTTTCTGAACAGTTATGGCTGCTAGTTATGGCTGCTGGAACTACTCTGTCGGGCACTCTGCTTCTTTGGCTAGGTCCATCAACAATGCTATACTAATTTCCTTGTCAGTTCAAGTTTTAACTTAGTTTTATAAATCCAAATAAAGATAATGAGTGAGAGTGTCTCAATGAGAGAGTCAGAACTCATGACTGTCCCTGTTCAGCCCTTTTATAGACTACCAATGGGATCACAGAAAAGAAAAGAAAATGTAAAACTGACCAATCACAAAGAGGATAATGAACTATTAAACTAACCAATCAAATGAGAGAACAACATTCACACAAATTGTAACAAGTAACCTAGGCAACAAAAATGATACATACAGCTGCTACTACAACTATTGAAACTAACACACAAACAACATACAAACATACATACAGAATAAATGTCTGGCAATAAGTTAATAATACTGTTGTGGGGTGTGGTCCCCACATACTCCATTACTGCTGTGGCTGCCAAATCACTCTTTGCATCAGAATTCATAGTTCAAGCCTAAAAAGCCTGGACAGGAAATTCCTTTTGTATTATTACGAGGCCCCACCCACAACAGGAAGTAAATTTTAAGGAAGCAAAATAGCTGTAAAGAATGGTGCAATTGAGAAGCGACCACTCACTTTTGAGTTATTTTGTTTTGGGCCTTGTTTATACATGATATGAGATTATTGTTTATATTTGCAGAACATTTTTTTTTCACCACAGTTACCCTTTAAATGCTTCATCAATGGATAAGTAGATTGGCCAGCTTTCCACTGTAAAGTGGTTTTGAATGAGATGGAGTAAGACCAAGATTTTTATTACAAACTGACATGACTGAAGATCTTAATTATATAAGACATAACTATTACTATTATTTGGGAGTGGCCTTAGTCAATAATATTCATTTTATTAAATTTTGGTTGACCTGTTTTATTCTCTAGTGGTTAATTTAATCCTGTTTATTAATCTATTGTTAGTTTTTTATTGCAATATTGCATTAGCTATTCTTTTATGTTTGCAAAATCTGTTTTTTATATGGCTATGATATATCATTGAAGCAGTTACAGTATGACATCAATTTGATTATTTATTTGACTGTACATGCAAGCACGAGTAGGGCTGCCAGATACCAAGCGCCATGCGGAGTGAATAGTATCATTGCATATATGTAGAAATGAAGAGTGAGAATCACTACATGTGTTGCATAGTAATCACTCCGCTTTTATGCAGGTTCAAAATTTAAGGGATTCTTAAGCATCCACCAACCAAAAGGTGTGTAATTCACACCTAATTGAGTGTGAATTACTTATAACAATAGTCACACCAAAATATGGTGTGATGTGCACACCTCATTGTTTTGGTGTGAAGCACATGCCAAATTCAGTGTGAGCTACACTAAATTCAATGTGACTTCAGATCCTAAACAGTGTGAACTCATACAACATACATTAATGCTGAATTGATTAAAGTTGGATTGATTCTAATACTATAATATATATCAACATTATTTTTCAAAAAAAAATTGGTGTATGCTCTGTGCCTGGACCAAAATCTTTGTCAAATCACTTTCCTAGCTCACAAGTATACAACACATTTAAAAAGTAGATTACAATGATAATAGTATTGGTTTTTGCCTCGTTCGGCAAAGGGCCATGCTCTTCCCTTGAGATGTGAATTTCACGCTAAGTGTGCATTCACACAAGGCGGAAAGTATAAAGAACAAGCCATGCATTGATGGTGGCCATTCACACCACCAGTTTGGTGTGAATTTGGTGGATTTTCACGCAATAAATTTACAATGGCAAGACTACAATTGATTATACTAATGAATGAATATAAAATAAACTTTTTAAATAAATACTTACACAAAATAAAAATAGCCTTACACTCAATCAGTTTAAAAAAAAAACTTTTCATTCAAGTTTGGAAATTTTGTCTTGTTCAATCTCATTTTAAATCTGAATTATAGTTAAAAGCTGCTTAATTTGTCCAATGAAGCAGTTAATTACAGAATATTAAGGGTGATTGTTTGAAACTAATATTAATAAAAATGGTAGATTTACTTCTGTCAGTGTCCCTACTGGATATTGCAAATGTTTGGACCTATGCTTGCACCTTTTACTGAACAAACTTCTGCAGCTCATCAAGATTGCAGTCTTATATTAAAAAGGTTGCATAATTATATGGATTGAATGGAAATAATAGCAAACAAATAATTTTTCATGTCAGTTCCTTTTGAGTATAAGGAGCTACCTGTTAAAAGGCATGTCAAAATTCTCTTTCTTAACACAGACCTTTTCATGTCAGTTCCTTTTGAGTATAAGGAGCTACATGTTAATAGGCATGTCAAATAATTTTGGACCGTGTCCAAGAGTTTGGTGCTACTCTATTATTAGTCCCTGAAGTTTCTTATGCAATATGTATACTTTTAAAAAACCTCTATGCTATAATAGCATGTTGACAGTTGTTGTGTTTATAAATACTCTCTTGGGCATGTACAAGGTCAGATGCCACAATAAAGTTATTTATAACTATAAGTTCAGAGCTGTGCATGAACATTGATCTTATACTGGCTATATACACTGTTAAAAATGAAGCGTTATAATAACACTTTTGAAGTGTAAATCAAGAGTGTAAAACCTTGCAGTGTTATAGTAACACTGAGGCCAGTGTTAATTCTAAGTGTAAACACTGCAGCATTCCAGTAACACTGAAATAAGTGTAATTGTGAAAATTGGTGTATATGACCACATTTTTTGTTTCTTTAGCATTTATTTACCTGATAACATTCAAGCCATTATCAATATACTGATACATTCATAGAAGTTTATAAACAAGCAGTAAGGGAACTTAGCTGCAATAGCTATCTATCTAAATTCTACAATTGACAGTAACTTTGTTGGCTACTTATTTGTATATAGCTAAGCTAGGGCAGGAAATAGAAGAAATCTAGCCATTGCTCCACGCAATGTCTAATTAATGCATTATTTAAATCCCCGCAGAAGACCGTCTTGCTGTACAAACTTTGGCAAAAAAATTCTGAGAATTTGTTTACTATTCGATCGAGTGCTTACTGAATGCGCGGTATGGTTTTTATTGCGATGCGCACAAGCACCCGCTCTTTACCGGAGAGCGTTTATTAGAATATTCCAGGCCCTCCTTATCCTGCAGAAGAGTTTTATGGATATGGTGTTTTTAAGTGCAGATCGTGCCTTGGATCTTTCGGAGAAATGGTAAGTTTAAATATGTGTTTATTATTAGAAACAATAGAGTGTTTTGGCTAATGTAAGTGACGCATTTGAATAGAGTTAGCCGTTTAAGTTGAGTTTGAGCACGGAAGAGGTAATTTCTTCTTTATGATTAATGAATTTAGCAGGTAGCTAGTTCAGTACTTTTTCCAACTATATCTGAGAGTTATCTCAAAAATTATTTACTGCACTCTTTTTATTTATTTTTTTTCATATGTAATTTTAGGCTACAAAAAAGTGCTGCTGTGAAAATCTAGAGATGCTTTTGGAGACTAACAAAGTAAGAATATACAGGTTAACACAAAATTATTACAGTTGTTAGTTCAGCAGTTGATTATAAACCATTCGTTTACCCTCAGTTTGCTCTTTTTTCTTCTTTCCCCAAATATTTCCCCCAAATTAAACATGCCACAAGATTAGTTCCTGTTATAGTTTGTGTTCTCATGCTGTCCAGACTATTCAAAAGCATTATCATGCTATATAGAGTGATAATAGTAAAAAATGTATTTGTAGACAAACACATTTGTTTTGCTTCTTTTTCTATTTCTATGTATTTTTGTGTGTTTAGAATAGCGTGTTTAGTTGTGTTATGTTTGTGTATATGTGACCGTCTATGGGAAAATCGGGCACTAAGGCGTGGCAGCAATGATTCCGTATTCTACCGCACTCTCCGCATACTATAGGTTTTGACCGCGCGCATTGTGTAGAAACATCAACAAGGAGTTATTCTCTCAACAACACTGCTGGTGGAAAAAAGGTTAGCGAGCTTGTCTTTCTTGTTCTAAGAGGATAGTTAGTTAGTATCTTGCTATGTTGAACACTGGGTGGTGATTTTTTAGCTAGCTAGTTTCCTATTCTCGTTGTAGTTGTAGGTAGCCCTTATAATACTTGTTCTTTTTTTTTTTTTTTCCTCTCTTTCATTTTAGCTTTGATGATGCTAGTGCTGCAATATGCTATGACAACTGGGGATCTGGTGTTCCTGAAATGTGAAGAAAGGTAATTGTTAACTAGTTAGATTGTCTACTTTTTGTTGCTGTAGTTGCTAGTAACCTTTTTTTTTCTTTTCATTTCCTAGATTTCATGGTGCTTGGGCTGCTGCTATCTATACTGAGGTTCTGGTGTTCTTGATTGAGAAAAGAATAATGGTAAGTCTCTAGGCATGCACTACTGTTATCATTGTACATACACGTACTAATACTAACACTGCATTCACGAAGTAGTACTGCACACGAAGTGCTAACACTGTGCACACATACATAGTACTAACACTGTGCACGCACATAGTGCTAGCACTGTGCACATACATAGTACTAACACTGTGCATGCACGTATTACTGTGCACGCATATAGTGCTAACACTGTGCACGCACGTAGTACTATTACTGTGCACGCACATAGTGCTAGTACTGTGCACATACATAGTACTAACACTGTGCATGCACGTAGTACTATTACTGTGCACGCACATAGTGCTAGTACTGTGCACATACATAGTGCTAACACTGCATGCACGTATTACTGTGCACGCACATAGTACTAACACTGTGCATGCACGTAGTACTATTTCTGTGCACGCACATAGTACTAACACTGTGCACGCACATAGTGCTAGCACTGTGCACATACATAGTACTAACACTGTGCATGCACGTATTACTGTGCACGCATATAGTACTAACACTGCACGCACATAGTGCGAGCACTGTGCACGCACATAGTACTAACACTGTGCACGCACGTAGTACTATTACTGTGCACGCACCTAGTGCGAGCACTGTGCACACACATAGTACTAACACTGTGCACGCACATAGTACTAACACTGTGCACGCACATAGTGCTAACACTGTGCACGCACATAGTGCTAACACTGCATGCACGTATTACTATGCACGCACATAGTACTAACACTGTGCATGCACGTAGTACTATTTCTGTGCACGCACATAGTGCTAGCACTGTGCACGCACGTAGTACTATTACTGTGCACATACATAGTACTAACACTGTGCATTCATATAGCACTAACACTGCACACATAGTGCTAACACTGTGCATGCACGTATTACTGTGCACGCACATAGTACTAACACTGTGCATGCACGTAGTACTATTTCTGTGCACGCACATAGTGCTAGCACTGTGCATGCACGTAGTACTATTTCTGTGCACGCATATAGTGCTAGCACTGTGCACGCATATAGTGCTAGCACTGTGCACGTATGTAGTACTATTTCTGTGCACGCACATAGTACTAACACTGTGCATGCACATAGTACTATTTCTGTGCACGCACATAGTGCTAGCATTGTGCACGCACATAGTGCTAGCATTGTGCACGCACGTAATACTATTACTGTGCACGCACCTAGTGCTAGCACTGTGCACACACATAGTACTAACACTGTGCACACACATAGTACTAACACTGTGCACGCACATAGTGCTAACACTGCATGCACGTATTACTGTGCACGCACATAGTACTAACACTGTGCTTGCACGTAGTACTATTTCTGTGCACGCACATAGTGCTAGCACTGTGCACGCACATAGTACTAACACTGTGCAAACACGTAGGACTATTACTGTGCACGCACATAGTGCTAGCACTGCACACACATAGTACTAACACTGTGCATGCACGTATTACTGTGCATGCATATAGTACTAACACTGTGCACGCACATAGTGCTAACACTGTGCATGCACATATTACTGTGCATGCACATAGTACTAACACTGTGCATGCACGTAGTACTATTTCTGTGCACGCACATAGTGCTAGCACTGTGCACGCACGTAGTACTATTACTGTGCACACACATAGTACTAACACTGTGCACGCACATAGTGCTAATACTGTGCATGCACGTAGTACTATTACTGTGCACACACGTAGTGCTAACACTGTGCACGCACATAGTACTAACACTGTGCACGCACATAGTGCTAGCACTGTGCACGCACATAGTACTAACACTGTGCACGCACATAGTGCTAGCACTGCACACACATAGTACTAACACTGTGCATGCACGTATTACTGTGCACACACATAGTGCTAACACTGTGCACGCACATAGTACTAACACTGTGCACGCACATAGGACTAACACTGTGCACGCACGTAGTACTATTACTGTGCACGCACATAGTACTAACACTGTGCACGCACATAGTACTAACACTGCACGCACATACTGCTAATACTGTGCGTGCACGTAGTACTATTACTGTGCACACACATAGTGCTAACACTGTGCACGCACATAGTACTAACACTGTGCACGCACGTAGTACTATTACTGTGCACACACATAGTACTAACACTGTGCACGCACATAGTGCTAATACTGTGCATGCACGTAGTACTATTACTGTGCACACACGTAGTGCTAACACTGTGCACGCACATAGTACTAACACTGTGCACGCACATAGTACTATTACTGTGCACGCACATAGTACTAACACTGTGCACGCACATAGTACTAACACTGTGCACGCACATAGTGCTAATACTGTGCTGGCACGTAGTACTATTACTGTGCACACACATAGTGCTAACACTGTGCACGCACATAGTACTAACACTGTGCACGCACATAGTACTAACACTGTGCATGCACGTAGTACTATTACTGTGCACGCACATAGTGCTAGCACTGCACACACATAGTACTAACACTGCATGCACGTATTACTGTGTACGCATATAGTGCTAACACTGTGCACGCACATAGTGCTAACACTGTGCATGCACGTATTACTGTGCACGCACATAGTACAAACACTGTGCATGCACGTAGTACTATTTCTGTGCACGCACATAGTGCTAGCACTGTGAATGCACGTAGTACTATTTCTGTGCACGCACATAGTGCTAGCACTGTGCACGCACATAGTGCTAATACTGTGCATGCACGTAGTACTATTACTGTGCACACACATAGTGCTAACACTGTGCATGCACGTACTATTTCTGTGCACGCTCATAGTGCTAGCACTGTGCACGCACATAGTGCTAATACTGTGCATGCACGTAGTACTATTACTGTGCATACACATAGTGCTAACACTGTGCACGCACATAGTACTAACACTGTGCACGCACGTAGTACTATTACTGTGCACGCACATAGTACTAACACTGTGCACGCACATAGTACTAACACTGTGCACGCACATAGTGCTAATACTGTGCGTGCACGTAGTACTATTACTGTGCACACACATAGTGCTAACACTGTGCACGCACATAGTACTAACACTGCACGCACATAGTACTAACACTGTGCATGCACGTAGTACTATTACTGTGCAAGCACATAGTGCTAGCACTGCACACACATAGTACTAACACTGCATGCACGTATTACTGTGTACGCATATAGTGCTAACACTGTGCACGCACATAGTGCTAACACTGTGCATGCACGTATTACTGTGCACGCACATAGTACAAACACTGTGCATGCACGTAGTACTATTTCTGTGCACGCACATAGTGCTAGCACTGTGCATGCACGTAGTACTATTTCTGTGCACGCACATAGTGCTAGCACTGTGCACGCACATAGTACTATTACTGTGCACACACATAGTACTAACACTGTGCACGCACGTAGTACTATTATTGTGCACGCACGTAGTACTAACACTGTGCACACACATAGTGCTAGCACTGTGCACGCACATAGTGCTAGCACTGTGCATATACATAGTACTAACACTGCATGCACATATTACTGTGCACGCACATAGTACTAACACTGTGCATGCACGTAGTACTAACACTGTGCACGCAATAGTGCTAACACTGTGCATGCACGTAGTACTATTACTGTGCACGCACATAGTGCTAACACTGCACGTAGTACTATTACTGTGCACACACATAGTGCTAACAATGCACGCACAGTGCTATTACGGTGCACACACATAGTGCTAACACCAAACACTGTGCACACACTAGTACTATTACGGTGCACGCACATAGTGCTAACACCATGCATGCACATAGTAATTACACTATACTAGAGTCATTCTTGTTAGTGTTATCAAGTACTAGAGTCATCCTTATTAGTGTTATCACGTACTAGATTTATTCGTATTAGTGTCAGCACATGCTAGTGTCTGTCAGTTGTAGTATGTTCGATTAAGTTAGTTATTGCTAGTTTGATTGTAGTAGCTTTTGTTGTAAGGAAATTACGATACCCGATGAAATAATTTACTAATCAGGTGATCTTTGGAGGTACGGGCGAAGTCCTTGAGGCCAAATTATTTCTTCACTGGTGGGCGTGTCACATGATGTCACTTCCAGTTTCACTTCCTGTCGTTAAATTTTGTCCTTCGAGGCTATCTGAGTGGTTCTGAGGTGGGCTTGTGGTTTTTCATTAGTGTGTACACGTACTAGAGTCATTCTTTTTAGTGCCCGCATGTATTAGAGTTATTCTTTTTTGTGCTCGCATGTACTAGAGTCATTCTTATTAGTGCCCACATGCACTAGAGTCATTTTTATTGGTGTTTGCACTAATAGTTTTATTTATCTTGGTAATGTCTGTTTTTACTATTGTCCACTAGAGTATTTTTTTTGTGGTTTTAGCTGAGTTGGGATAATTATATTGCGTATTCAATGTAAATAGATAGATTTTGATAACACTGGACATAAGAACAAAGTAAAGGTGTGTATTACTTGTATAGATGATACATAATTTAAAAGAGATGACTGAAAATAATAATTAATAATTGATGTCTGTACTTCTAATTCTTTTAGAAGGGCGGACGAAACTGGTGATGGTGAAGGAGTTGGTGACTGTGACTGGCTAAAAACTGGTCTAACTGCTCAGTTGAGGTAAGTCGTTTCGTCCTTGCTGGTGATGGATTTCTTGACCTCTTCCTTTCCTTAACACAGATGATGCTGTTCCGTCGGCAGGCAACGGACACAGTATCAAAAGGGGAAAGAAAAGTGGGGTCGGAATGGGGTGGTGACAAGAAAACAGATGAGTGGTCAGGATGCAATGATGAAGGCTCGATGTCTGGTACAGAGCAGTCCAAAGAATCCAGAGGATCATAGAGGTCATCTTCGTCTTCAACTCTGCTGATGAGACATCCCTAGAAGCTTTATAAGAAGTTGTTTTGTTTGTTTTTTTTATCAAAAAAAAATTAAAATTTAAATTTGTACCTTCATAATAGTTGGTAAAATGGCCATCAAATTCTTCATCACCTAAAAAAAAAGGGAAAAAAAGATGATGAACTGATGAGGGTTATAGTTAACTGTAATAAGTGACTTACAGTCAAAAAGCGGGTCCTCACTTCCTGGAGCCATGGCTTCAGCGTCAGCTCCACCCATCATGTCCAGACCATCACGGTGGCTGAGGTTTAATGCTCTAGCAAGATTCTTGGCTTCACTCATGATAGCCACTGTACTTACTACTAAACTGAGAGCTGTATTTTGACGGCGGCATTTACAGCGGATTGGGCCACTTGCCGCGCTGTGCCCGATTTTCCCGTAGAGGGTCACATATTTTGGATAGTTTGTTTAGTTGCATTTATGAGCGTATTTAGAATTGAGTGTTTAGCTGAGTCTGGGTGTGTGTTTAGAATATGTGTTTACTAGCATTTATGAATGTGTTTGTATATTGCTTATTGATTTATGTTATATTTTTATGTGTTAATGCAGGTACATTTATCTTGAACATGATGGATCATAAATGGAGTGCATATCATGATATTTCATCTACTCATGTTGAAAGGACAGCTTTAAAACTGTTTAGCTACTTTATTCAATCTATTTTTATATATTCATTGTCAATCATTTATTTATCTAAAAATTTTGAGGTTATGTGAATGAGGTGTGGTCATTATTTATTAGCAGTGCCATTGAAACATGTTACTTAGTGTTGTAATAAGCTTGCAGAAGGTGTTAATACAACTCTGCTAAAGATGTTGTCCAAACACCTCTCAGAGTGTTATATTATAACCCTCGTGCAGTGTTCAGGAAACATGGGTGGGGCATAAATTCCTCCCTCTCCTGGGAACGCTCCTAGCAGTGTTACTGGAACACTTCATTTTTAACAGTGTAGCAAACTGCTAACCTAAGAATGCAGGCAACCTCGAGCGAATATTACTTCTTTCAATTAATAGCTACTCACATTTTGCAAAAAAGAATCAATTACACTTCATAATATGAAATAAGATCCAATTAATATAGTATTGAGGGTGTCGCTATGATATTTATGGAATTGGCAAGTTTACACAAAAAATGATTCTAGTTACACATGAAGTGAACAAACTATTGCTACTATGCGAAGACTTTATTATCAAAAGTGAATTAGGTGGGTGACATTTCATAACTTCATTGCACTAATCCAGTTTAGCATTTTCCTCTTGCTTTACTATATTTACGTTTGAATTCATCGGCAGTGTCGTTA
>WLWD01002667.1_pt1 | contig 93424 bp, 32 predicted proteins | sample 6712731 | NCBI WGS metagenome assembly WLWD01 (sample SAMN12718690, study PRJNA576275) | sponge metagenome | isolation source: marine sponge | host: Mycale hentscheli | place: New Zealand: South Island, Marlborough, Capsize Point | collected 2014-11-01
TGCTCTAACATGGGTTGAGTAGCTACACAAGAGGAAGTTGCTTAAAAACCAAGAAATTGACAAGTTCAGCAAGTTGCTATATCTACAAGGGTAATGAGCCTGGCAGTATAGCAACAGAGTGAAATATCATGAGTTATTTCACAGGTAATGTACCTAAACATATCATTGTGAAGATATCTAGGGTGGAATAATAATTATTAATTTTTTATATTTATAAATGGAACACTTCAATGATCCTATTCAGACACAAAGTTTTCTGACTCAAATAGGTGTGATGTTTAAAAGTGATCACAAATTTTTGTGTTGACTGTTATACTCTGAAATATTTTTATGCTTACATTATTATAGCAAATATATGATGCATGTTGTCAGGAAACTATCCTAACAGCAACATACACACGTCGCCATGAAACCAGAAATGTGTAACTGATGTATTATGATTATTGTTCATTTTGTCGTATTTTATATCATTGCACATTCTTATCATAATTACTGCACATTATTTTTATTCTATTCAGACAGATCAATTCAAGCATAGACTGCTAGATAACTTTAGTTAGTAAAACTACGAGAAATAAAAATCTCTTCTAAGCACTGTATATAGTGCGATTGGACTTACTCAGGTGGCAACAAAACTCAGTACATGTTACTAACATAATTGATAGGCTTTTAAAATGCAGCTGATACTTTTGGATATTGTTATTATATTTAATTAGGCATAATGAAGTGTTTCAGTTCTTCTAATATTTATATATTGTAAAGTATTTGTTTGATTGTACATTATATTCTCGTACTAATAGCGTTTTACTAAACTTGTATGTGGAGCACCACAACCATCTCCAAGATATAATCATGCTGCTGTTTGTCTGGATTATAACAACAACAATCCAAAGTTGTTAATAGCTGGTGGATCTAATGGCAAGGCTTTAAGTGGTGTTTGGAGTCTTGATGTACGAGCACAGAGTTGGCAACAGGTAAGATCATACTATAGTATAGCTCAAATAATAATAGCTATGTTGAAGTAAATAAACTTAAAATAGTGTTTATTGTTTAAACTAAAATTACTTTAGTAGTTCCTAATAATTATTATTATTGGATCATGAACGATTCTCTGATAATTGGTGGCTAAAAGTTTATTTTTAGAACTAATTAAAAGTTTAAGTTAAGTTAATACTTTTCATAGATCTAATTAAGTATATTAAGTAGTTTGTCTTATCTCTTTATAATTATTACACAATTTCATGTATGAAATCAAATTATTACGTTCAGTCCACAATCCAGTAGTTCAAAAACAATACATTTAATGCACATACATGAAGTACTACATGAGTACATTACATTGTAAATTTTTAACAACAATTTTTCTTTATCTTTTGTAAAGTGTAGGTTAAATTCTGAGCACTTTGAGGTTTTATATTTAGTCTGTCTGGATAGAGTTGCTCTTCTTCTTTCTAAAAATATAAGTCTGTCGTCTCGGAAACTTTCCGGAAGCTCGTGGTACAAGTGTTTCTTGAGATCTCCTAAAATGGCTTTAGAATAATGGCTGTGTTAAATTTGGGTAGAATTGTTTTTCCCACACAGATAGCTGTGCTATTTATATCATTCTATAGCATTATAAATACTCTATAACATTATACTAAAATCCAAATTTACTATCATAGGGTCTTGCTGCTACATTCAAAACCTGCCCAGTGTATCCTAAAATTTTGATGAAAATAAGTGAGTACTGCATGAATACTTGTAAGGATACGTGTTAAGGAGCTATAGAAGTAATGAATGAGAAAATATCAAGAAAAGTCATCTTTACAGTTATCTAAAGTTAAACAATCATGTCTGATTTGAAGAATACATATCATATGCTACTCATCCTCAACCATCATATTTTGACATGTCTGTCTCTTCAAGCTTATAATTGTTAGGTTTCTAAGAGTGTAGTGGCAAGCTGGTCTGATAGTAAATATTTTAGTATAATTTTGTAGAGCATTTACAATGCTACAAAATGGTATAAAAATCACAGCTGTCTGTGTAGGTGAAAACAATTCTGCTCCAATTTACTACAGTCATTATTCTAAAGCCATTTAAGAATCCTCTGGATCACTTCTACCGCGAGGCTCAGGAAAGAGACACAAGATTTATATTGTTAGAAAGAAGAAGAGCTGCACTATATGGTCAATGTAATTACAAAACCTCAAAGTGCTCAGAATTAGATCTACACCTTGCTGTGGTTTAAAAGTGTTCAATGGAATGTACTCCATGTAGCACTTCCTGTACTGTATTGATAGGACTGCTGGCTTGTGGACTGCATTATGTATCATTAGCAAACAATTTGTTAGCAGCTTGTTGATGTTCGTTAAAATAAACTTTTTATTGCCATGTTTCGGAACTGGTAATCTAATTATTATTTTTACTTAAATTAGCTGTTGTTTAATTTAAAAAATTTGTACAATTTGTGTGGTGTTATATACCTTTTAACTTGATTAAGTATGTTTTAGTAATAAAAAAATTTGTGTTGATAAATTTGTTGAATAATTACATATATTTATTCCATATAAATGAATTAAGATTGTAATTATTACATTATATTTTAATTACTAATTGATTTACTTTTTTCATTTCAGTTAACTTTATTTTTTGTTAGCTATCACTAGTAGCTTAATTGTCATGAAGTATAGGCTCAGCACTTTCCCTAGAAAAAATGGCATGTACATGTAGAGACACTGTCTATTAATAGTGAGATGTTATCAGTGACGGTACATATTTAGGAATAGTAACATGTACATGTAGAGATACACATACGTCATTAACAGTGAGGTGTTGTCAGTGATTGCACATGTTCTAGTATAGAATTTTTTCCATATCTGATACTAAACTGTATGCAGCAAATTTTGAGTTCAGTATAACTACTTCTTCCTCATGCAGATCTTCATAACTGCTTTTTCTCCTAAAGCTGTGGTCAAACACCTACATTTCTTCACATTGCATCTTTCTTTTTGTTGTTGAATGGTTTCTGTAGGCATAAACATCTTCTGCATCTTCTGGTATACTAGATTCACCATCTATAATACTAGTCCGAGCTAGAAAGACTGATTTTTTGGCCAACCTTGTTTTGTTATAAAGTAATTTTTAAACTAATTTAGGTCAATTTATACCTGCTGAATCCTAATCTGATGTAGTTGCAAAAACTTGAGCATTTCTCGATGATTAAATTATAAAATTCACCTTATAATTTTTAGTATTTTAAAATCAAATAAATCATCTCAGCTACCATTTACTCAAGTATTAACCCACAGTAGCTTCTCAATGGAATTAGTTATTCTCTGACTTGGCAGCTATAGTGACATCAAATTTTTATCAGCTGAGTTCCTGTTTGTGCACATTATTTTCTTATATGGTAATTTCCGTCACTTTATTTGTGTTGCGTGCTTGCTTATGCTCAAACTGATAGTATAGTCTAGTTTAACATGGTACTTCCTTGAAGAAACAGAAAGTTTGTAATTTATAGCTATGCTTAAGTTTATCTTGAAAGTTAGATGTTCAGGTAACAATAAAGTCTTATGTGCAAGGGAGAACAGAAAAATAACCAGCAAAGCTTATCCAGAACAAGAATCTAGAGTTTCTATGCAGCAAGTAAGCTTCATAAGCTACCAGATGGTAAATTGCACTTCACAAGTATGTATTAGCTAGTACATATTGCTTGAAAACTCATATTGAGTGATACTTTAGAAGTGCAAGATGGAAACAAGTGACTAGCTGAGTTTTACAAAATTACAAAAAAACATTGCATTTGACTATCTTAAGACTGCATGTTCTGTTGTCAAAAAAGCACAGTAAAATGTTCTCAAAAAATTCCAGTAGCTTCATGTAGAAGAAATGTGTGTAGAACTGGATGGAAGGCAACTTCCGATAGTCTAGTGAGTAGTCCTGATGGCATAATACCCCAAGTAATCTGGTGTCCTATGAAGCATTTTTACAGATAAATGATTGCCAATTTGGCAACTTTGGGAAACTCGGAGAAATTGTGAAAATAAAAAATGGTCACCATTGAATTGTTCAGTTTCAACAATTTTTTTCAGGTATTATATCTAGTATAGAATTCCTGGTTATGTAAAAATTATTCCTGATCCAAGTTGAGGCTAGATAGCTACATTGCAATAATTCCACATGAATGCAGATAAACTACTGACTATGAAGGAAATGTATTACATAGTAGAATTCTTTTCTGCTTGTATTTTTCAGTTCAGACACTGCAAAATTTCAATTGTGCCGCTTCTGCTAAAATTAAATATATGAATTAGTCAGTGTTCTTGTATAGTATGTTGTATTACAATAGGTTGTTAATTTTTCAGAGTTGAAACAAAACACATGCAGACTGGTCTACTTTAAGAAAGTTTCTCAAAAAATTACTAAATATGTTGCTTATATTTTCCTGCTGTTACTAAAGGCTTCTTGTCTAGGATTACACACTTTCATTTAATTATTCAGCTACACACTACATGTGACATATTTAACAATTCTGGAAAAAGTGTAATGCTTCTCATTGCCTATCTTGATTGCCATTGGTCCTCCAAATTGGTCAACAGAGACAGCATTTTAGTTCCCTGGATGATCAGCTAATAAGACCTACCTTAGTCTCTAAATCAAGAGTATACATTTTGAGCAGATAAAGAGAGGTGGAGAACATATCATACATGTCCTATCAATTTCATGGAACAGGCTTGGCTAGTTCCAAGATAGCTGTTGTGACAGCTGCTAAAGCTGCCAGTTTTTAGTACGGTGAATGTACTTCATCTGGTTATTGGCAAAACATAGCTATATATGTTACGTGTTGTGAGAATGGTATTATTGTAGATATGAGGCAATAATAAGAGGACTAAACAAGTAGGTGGTAGATTTTGGAATACACTAAAATCCTAGCAAAAAGCTATTGCTTCATTGCTCATATTTTTCAACCAAAATGCATCCGCCTGCCTTCTCACTCATGTGTCCACCATGTGCACCAGTGCATATCCTTCCCATTTGAAACTAGCATGTCAAAGTTTCATACTATTGAAATATTTTACCAGCTGTTTTAGTGAGTCCCATAATTTGTAATGTAGTAGCATTTTCCTCAACATATTTGCTACTGACTTTAAGAAACAGTAAATCCATGTCATGAATATGTAACTCTATCATGGGCAAAATCAGCTGTCACAATTGTATTTTCAAGGCTTGAGGTTTTGCAGTGTCTAAGACCTTAACTGGAAACAATAATATTGAAACAACCATAAACTCTATACCAGAAGTATTCATATGATTTCTTAGAGTTGACCATATTTTTGGCAGCTAATTTGCAATTTTCGCAGTGTCTTAGGCCTCTGATTAAAAAAATACCATCAGAAATGAATTTTGTACACCAAATAACCATTATGCTAAAATTTTTGAACCAAGAATATTCATCGTGAACAATTAAAATTTCACTATTTCCCGAGTTTTCCAAAGTTACCACTTTGGCAAACCAAGTTAAATTTATTCTAGAACCACTTAGGGATGCAAATTTGTAAAAGTAACTGTCATTAGGAGTTTTTAGACTTAAAGTAGCAATTTCAATAATATTTGAGATAAACTTTTCATTTTTTTTAATTTAAAACAAAATGCTCAATGTTTCATCACTGGCACTCAGCAGATCTGAATTCAGCACAAAAATGGGTCTAGAAAAGTCAATCAAACTTACTTTATATTCTAAAACAAGGTTATTTGTGCTCTAACCTGGACTATACCAAAATGGCTGTTAATTCAGTTCTACTACACTACACTAATACAAATATTTCAATATTTTCAAATTATTGACCACCCAGACATTATTTTGAAGTAAGTCAAACCTCGAACTGCAAAAGCTACTTCAATGTTAGCGTTGTAGCCTTAGAGATACCACCGCAAGGAGTTTGACAACCATAACTAGCTTACTCTTTCAGATTAAACAACATTCAAGTGGAGGTAACACGGACGAGAATTAACACGATTTTCGTGAGGTGATACTTCAAATCTCTGTGCAGCAGTCACTGCAATGAAAGGGTTAAGTAATTTTATGGCTGTTTAAATTACAAATACATTATTAATTATTGTTTTAGCTGTCAACAATAAATTAACAATAAACTATTTGCTTAACACACTAGTATGTCAACCATTAGATTACACCAAAAACAGACAATGGTTAACTGCCGGTGATAGCAAAAAAAGTTTTTAATCGTTAACAATTAGTATACATGATTATATAAGTGAAGAGTGAGCCACACAAGTTGCTCAATGTTTGATTGAACTCAGTTATTGAATAGTGTTCTAACAGTGAACACTTGCACCTTGAAAATATAGGAAAATATTTTTATAGAAATAATCTTCAGCTTCATTGAAGATTGATTAGATTGATATGTAATACTGGTGGTGTGCTTGAGCACAAATGGCGAGCGAGCCTTAAACTACACTATTGTTAAATTTGATTTTAACAACTAACACTCAAGCTATTAAAATAAAGTTGAGTTTTTAAATTACGTATGAGGTAAAGGGGTTTCAATGTCATAGTAACCGCTCCCGCAACAGTTTGAATTGAAAAAGAAGCAACAAAATCAAATCACGTTATTAAAATTTTTTTTTGTGATATTCTTAATAGTTGTTGTAACGCACAATACTTTCACACAATTGAACATACCTACGCAAGACTTACCTTCGTGGTTCGTCTAGTGGACAATGCATTTTTAAGTAAATGCTGTTGAGTAGGGCTTATAACTGTGACAAATAGTGCATTAACTTACCACCGCCACTAACTCGAATAGAAATGGAGCTCCCATAAGATTTTGAGTTTTAACTGCACCCGCAAAACAATTCAAAGCCGTAAACAATTCAACTTCTAAGATGGTACGGGTAATGGTCGCTAAACCGGAGGATTCTGTTTAGTGAAGTTTGGGACGGGGTCGAATGCGGAGCGAACACAAAAATACGGAGGGTCAAAGTACAAAATGACATACATACGTCCATATATATAAACTAGTGGTGTGCTTGAGCACAAATGGTGAGCGAGCCTGATAGTTAGGTAACATAAAATGTTACTACTGCACCCGCAAAACAATTCAAAGCCGTAAACAATTCAACTTCTAAGATGATACGGGTAATGGTCGCTAAACCGGAGGATTCTGTTTAGTGAAGTTTGGGACGGGGTCGAATGCGGAGCGAACACAAAAATACGGAGGGTCAAAGTACAAAATGACATACATACGTCCATATATATAAACTAGTGGTGTGGCTTGAGCACAAATGGTGAGCGAGCCTGATAGTTAGGTAACATAAAATGTTACTATGTTTTAGCTTACTTCATGCAAACACTATAATAGCAGTTATGTCATTTGATTTCAGCAAACAAATACAAAATCACTCTCTTACCTTATTAATGGTAACTTTTGTAGTATCAAACATCAACCATTCTGATAATCTCAATCACCAGTAACTCTTGAACAAGCTCTCAGCTACGATAAAAAATAAACCAGTGTTATTATTTGTAATTTTAGCCAACAAATATGGAATTACTACTTACATCATTCTTGAGTATTGATAACTTCTGTAGCATCAAATTGAAGTTACTTTGACCACCTGAATTACCTTGAATTCTTGACAACAAGCTCTCACCTACAAAAACAAAAGACAATCAATTTTAGCACACAAATACAATATTACTTTCTTACCTCATTTTCTTGAGCAGTGGTAACTTTTGTAGTACCAAATTTGAGCCAATCTGACTATTTGAATTTACCAGTCACTGTTGACTAGCTCTTAGCTACAAAAAAGAAAGGCCAGAGTTAATTTTGCATATTTAGCTAACAAATATGGAATTGCGTACTTATCTCAGCTTCCCTCGAGAAGTAGTAGCTTCCATAGCATTAATACTACGGCATTCTGACTACCAACGGCTCTTGACAACCAACAACCGGCACTCCGTATCCCCCCATAAAACGGCGAAGTTTTGAAATTAAGTCTGGAAAAGGGTCTTCAATGCCATAGTAACCTGTCGAATCAACTTTTTGTGTCTTGAAAACAAGAGTTTTAGCAGGAATTTTCTCATACTTTGGAGCTTAAGTATAAAGTAAGGTTTGCTTAATGCTGTAGTTTCAGAATAAACTGGAGTCAAGCCTAAATAGCCGTGTTTTTAGGAGAAAAAAGTTTCCCGCGCGCGCGTTTAAAGAGCATACGTACCATCCATACATACATACATATATATATACTAGTGGTGTGCTTGAGCACAAATGGCGAGCGAGCCTGATAGTTAGGTAACATAAAATGTTACTATTTTTAGCTTACTTCATGCAAACACTATAATAGCAGTTATGACATTAGATTTCAGCAAACAAATACAAAATCACTCTCTTACCTGATTAATGGTAACTTTTGTAGTATCAAACATCAACCATTCTGATAATCTCAATCACCAGTGACTCTTGAACAAGCTCTCAGCTACGATAAAAAATAAAACAGTGTTATTATTTGTAATTTTAGCCAACAAATATGGAATTACTACTTACCTCATTCTTGAGTATTGATAACTTCTGTAATATCAAATTGAAGTTACTTTGACCATCTGAATTACCTCGAATTCTTGACAACAAGCTCTCAGCTACATAAACAAAAGACAATCAATTTTAGCACACAAATACATTACTTTCTTACCTCATTTTCTTAAGCAGTAGTAACTTCCTAGTACCAAATTTGAGTCATTCTGACTAAGTGGCAAAGAAGCGCAGTTTGACAAAGACTTCACAATTGTTTCAAGAAGAGAGTAGCTATAAACGTTTTGGTTGAAAGGCAGTGCAGCAGAATTCTCCGCGCTCGTTAATTGAAAAATACTGGAACTGTGAACGCTTTACCTAACTTACGTAATTAGAAGCGCGGGCGAAAACAGAGGTCTCACGTACCCCATAAACAGATAAATAAATAAATATAGCGAAATCTCGATTGAGTTACCCCTGATAGTGTCTCGCTCGCTTCGCTCGCTCGCCAACTAGAAAATGCTCGTGTAGCATTGGTTGGGCGAGCGAGCGAAGTTCTGGGGAAATGTTGACACTTTCAATTGCATTGGGGTCGTTTGATTTGAATTTGCATTTTTGAATTTCCATGTAGTGGTCAAGCAGGCAGGGAGAGGTTGCAGGCTGATCCCCATTTAACCTCTCAAGCACTTCACGTGATCCATCCAAACTGAGGGGTACAAAGTAATTAACTAGTGGTGTGCTTGAGCACAAATGGCGAGCGAGCCTAAAGACTATACTATTTTTATTGACTTCTAACACTGAAGCTACTGAAAATAAGGTCCAGTTTTTAAATTTAGCATACAGGGTAAAGGGATTTCAGTGCCATAGTAACCACTCCCTGCAACTGCTTGAATTGAAGGAAAAAATAACAACAACAAAACAATACACGTTTTCTTTGTGATATTCTTTAGCTAATAGTGTTGTAACACACACAATGCTTTGACACAACTGGACATGCACCTACACAGACTTACCTTGGCAGTAGTCTATTGGACAATGTATTTTCAGGCCTAAAGACTTATATGAATGATTTGACTTCTAACACTGAAGCTACTAAAAATAAGGTCCAGTTTTTTTTTACTGATTTAGCATACAGGGTAAAGTGATTTCAGCGCCATAGTAACAACTCTCTGCAACTGCTTGGAAGGAAAACAACTACAACAAAACAATACACGTTATTTAAAAGTTTTCTTTGTGTTATTCTTTGGCTAAGTAGTGGTTGTAAACACACAATGCTTTAACACAACTGAACATGCACCTACACAGACTTACCTTCGCAGTAGTCTAGTGGACAATGTATTTTCAAGTAAAATACTGTTGCGCAAGGCTAATAGCCATGACAAAGAGCGCATTGACTTACCACCGCCACTAAGGATTCTCAGAGCTTGTTAATTGAAAAATACTGGAGCTGTGAACGCTTTACCTAACTTACGTAATTAAAAGCGCGGGCGAAAACAGAGGTCTCACGTACCCCATAAACAGATAAATAAATAAATATATATAGCGAAATCTCGATTGAGTTAGTATAGGTTACATCACGAGGTGGAGGTCGGTATGGGATTTACACAACCGAGGGCCGAAGGCCCGAGGATAGTGTAAATCCCGTACCGACCGCGCACCGAGCGGTGCAACCGACTTGTACCATGGCTCTAGGCTATAAGAAACGCATAACAACCTTTTTTTCTGTAGCCTCATTGGTCGCCGCTTCGCTTAGCTACAGATCGTAATTCTAGGCCACGGGCAAAAAATATTCACCTCCTAGGCGGTGTATAAGTGATTTATTCACCCCGAATTGAGAAATCTGATTGGACGGTTTGAACGAACCATGGTATAACCCCTGATAGTGTCTCGCTCGCTTCGCTCGCTCGCCAATTACGAAAGTTCTGGAATGCGCGCGCGCGTTTAAAAGAAGACGACGTATGCGCGGGACGACGTATGCGCGGGACGACGTATGCGCGGGACGACGTATTCAGGATTTCCATAGACTACATCTTAGAGTTGCTCGCTCGCTTCGCTCGCTCGCCAATAACCTATACCCGATTTTGCATTATCCACCCCTAATACTGTCTCGCTCGCTACGCTCGCTCGCCAATAAACAAACATCCCCGATTTTTTCATTTTTACCCCTGTAAGTGTCTTACTCGCTAGGCTCGCTCGCCAATTAGACTGCAATTAACTTGTGATGCAATAATTGAATTAATGCTCTAAAGCTATTTTTATTGTGTAAGAAATTATAACTACATCTACTCCTACCAGGCTAGGAAAATTTGATGTGTTGTTTATTTCATACCACTATCTAATTTAACATTTGGTTGTAAATCAGTAAATGTCTCATTAGTAAATTATTAATCTTAATCAGCATGTGTAAAATATTGAAGTGCAATTTTAACTCTACTAAACAACTAAGTTCATACATTTACTATTCATTTTATTTGTTCAATATTTGCCACTTCAGATAGCCAAATTGCCACAGCCTAGATATTGTCACTGTGCAGCTGCTTTTGTTATTTCTTCTGAACTCACTGAAGTAGTGCTATTTGGAGGAAAGGTTCAGTGCTATCATCACCTCTCAGACACTACAATAATAAGAATTGGTGAGTTTATTGATTTTTATAAAATAGTTTACTTTTTAGCTGAAGTATGTTGATATATTTTAAGTTCTGTCTTATAAACATTGTCTCATTGTAATGTAGCCTTTATTGTTTTCCAGCTGAATATTGTTTACACTATAATAATAATAATATTTTGGTCATTACATAAAGTATATACAATTTCTTCTCATATTTCATTACATTTTACATACTTTTGATGAGTTCATGTTACCTAATTAGAAAAAAAGCTGATGTTATATAATTGGGTAGTAACATTTGTTCAAGCATACTTGACAGTAACAGTCTCTCAAGAAAAGGCAATCTATTAATATCTTTACAATTTAAGTCCACAACTGTTTATGTCTCCCACTCACAAAACTTTGTAAAAAAGCAAACATGTTGTTTATACTTTTTATGGAAATCAAGTAAGGTACTGTCAATCATCAAACAAAATATCAGCTACAAATACTTGATTATTTAATTAATATTTTCATACTATAGTCTGACGGCATGTGTGTTATTTTATTCACTGAATCATTTCAGTGCATGAGAAAATAATTCACATAATTTACTTGTGTTACTTTATTTATTATTCCACACAGTTGAATAATTTCTAGCATAATGCATTACTTTTACTGCTGTTAACATGAGAAGCTTAAACTGTGACTAATTTTATAATTGCCTTTTGATTCTAACATGTAATGTATAGATTTAATTTATTGGATGAATCATTTGAATGTTGAGTTTACATTGTTAATTTGAGTTTTTTATTACTTTGGAATGAGGAAATAGAATATATAGTACTATAGAGAAGTGATAGCTATAACTAATAAATAATTAGTTCATGTTTATGCCTAGCATTCTTTATTAAATTTGTAGAATGAAATTTAACTAAGGCATAATTACATTTTATATTATAGAAAATGTATCCTCCTCCACTAAATGGAAAGTATCTGAAATTATACATTCTTCAGAGTTGAGAAATAAAGATAGACTAATAGCAAAGAAACTACTAAAAGGTAATATTATAAATACAATTTGTTTGCATGATTTAATGTATTAGGCATTATAAAGTTGTAAGTAAAATAATACATTTATAACTATACATTATACCTCAGCTTGATCTTTGAAACATAACAAGATTCTGTGTAATGTCATTGGTAAACTGGTGAAGCAGGCGAGTCACTATTGATAGCTAACGATAATATGTGAGTATATGAATTAATGATACTTAAACTATTAAGAAACTGTCAAATTAGTTCATGTAGTGTCTAAAAATACAAATTAATTGGGTCTAGGTTGATGTACTGATGCCATATATTTATCAATGGCTTATTTGATGTTTGTTTCTTCTGCACTTAAATACGCACAAACAACAGAATAATAAACATGCGACAATAAAAAGAAATTATGAGCCTTAATATTTGCACTGTATTGAGAATATTAGATTTAATTTAACATACTATGTAATAGTTAGAACATAATCGTATAGCTACTGGTATATCTAGAGTACTCAACCCATGGGGCCTGTGGTCCTTGGGCTTGCATGCACAAAATTTACCAGTAGCTACACACGTGCTCTAACTATTTTAGATCGCGTTTACGCAACTTTGATTACCAGCATTTTCACAGAGATTGCAGTGTCAAGCAGCTTTTGTCAGGGAGAATTTTGTGGATATCGCTCAGACTCTGATCATCTTTCCCCAAGTAAATGAAGCAGTTTAAGTCATTTGGAATGGGTAAAATAACTCCATGCCGCTGGTGCCCCAAAACATACTTATCTCAGCTTTGAACAAGAAATAAGAACGCTGTCTCTCAAGAACATTCCTAGGTCATTACGCTTGGATGGATAGCGAAACCCTGAGTTGCAAGTACAAAAATAATATCCCGCAATAACTGAGTATCAGACCAAGACAACCTTTCCCTTGTACACAGAGTAATTCTATCACAATAATCGCTATAATTATTTTCATAATAGGTCTTTGCAACTGAAAATCTTTTCAATTCTTGATATTGGTACAAAAATGATTCACCAACAATAGTGCATTTATCGAGTTTTGCTGCAAATACTGGCCATTGTGTTAAAGGTGTATCTAACTCTGAACAGAATTGAGGAGACCAGTAAGAGCTTCCAGTATATCAAGGTCATTTGATAAAATAACAACGGGACTGTAGAGGTCTACAAACAAAGCACAACCCAACAAATACTTTCCATCAATCCATTGGTCATAGTAACGTTTCATCTTCACTCTATCAATATATTTCAAAGTATTATCCTGACATAGAGCAGCTAAATGGCTAGTATATGCACCATACTTCGAGAGACTATTTTTCATTGCGTTCCATTTATGTGCTATCCAGCGAAAGACACTAGCTCTAACAGGTCTCGTACCAAAATCATCAAAGGCAAGACACTCCCTCAAATCATTGATGATATCCAGCAGTTGGCGGCATTTCTTGGGAGATTTATCATACATATTGTTGAAAGCTGTATTATTTAATGCATCCTTCACTGCCAGTTCTAAGCAATGAGCCAAACACCACATCCAAAATGTCCATGGCAATTCCCTCTCAACCAAGCCTTTCAATCCTGCATGTGCTATGCCAGCAGAAGCCCCACCAGTACCAAACCCAACAAATTTATAACATGTTGCAAGCTAAGCAATGACCATTTTTTTAGAACTGAGCTCAATCCTTCCATAATCCCTTCACCACTTGTACTATTATGTTAGTACAAAATAACTTGTTCTAGTGTATACCTTTTCGTCAAGCCCATTTTGATGAAACCACACAACTAAAACAATTTTATTATCAATATTGTCGTGCAATAGCGGGAAAAGAGACAGCCTCAGTTCTCTGCCACCAGAATCCTGCGAGTCAGACTAAACCCGTCTAAAGGTCGATTCAGTCAGCCGCTCAAAGCTTCCGGGCCCACAAACAACTACACCACCCTGACCCGCGAGAAAGTGTTCAAACTTCTCCCGGAATTCTTTAGTGATTGCGTTTGAGTAGCATTTGACAAGTGCAGAACTGACTATAAAAAGGATGGACTGAACAATATATAGGAGAGGGGAAAGTGAAAAATAAAGTGATCTGATTGGTTGGAATTGAAGGTGTGTGCAGGCAGAAAGAAAGTTCTAGAAGGAATGATGAGAACACAACGACAAGAAACAGATGTCTAGTAATCTAACAACCAACATAATGTTTATAGTTCATTATACAGACGAAGTGTGCTGTTGCTTGTTCCCTTGTGAAGAATGTGGTGGTGATTCCACCACAAATATTACCACTATCAGTTGAGCCATCAAGCATCAGTGAAAAAAAATTTAGCTGCACTAAGACAAAGACACAATTTTTCCCTTACACTTTCAGCAATATAGTGAGAATCTCCTTGCCAGCCGTTTCAGTTGTGTAGTTGGTTTCCACACTAACACCATGCTTAGCTTCTAGTTTCACTAGCTGTTGATACTTGCAAAATGGTAGCCTTTCCCTAGCTATGAAGTATGCAATATCAAACTTGTGTCTTAACATTAGTCTTTGCCCCTCATTTAAAGTAAACAATGCTTTTGCTATAGGCGCATACGATACAACACTCTTACCTTCAGCCAGAGCTAGCTCTTGTCCGAGTAGAGAAGAGGCTTGAATATGTTGAGCTGCGGTCGCATGGTCTCGAATATTGCTCGTTCGAAGACTGTCCGCCCCATCAATCAAGCGTGCACTATAGTTCCTTCTCACTTTAATCTTTGCTTCGAATTTCGTACAGATAGAGCATTTTAGATGTGTAACTATTTTTTTCCCATCTTTATAGATCGTGTTGCAGTCAAGTTGCTTGTAGCTCCCTATCAAAATCTTGGCACCATTTATGAAATGTCGCGTAGGTAACACTCCTTTTTTGACTCCCACGGTTAGATTCCGAAGTAGAAGCGCTTAGTGAGCTCGTAGATGCGCCTCGAGAACTCGCCATAGTCAGCAGAGTAACAATGACAGCTGTAAGCTAGACTTTGACTTCCATCCACCTTTCCAAAAATAACGATTGGCCACGAGTACATAATTTCAGTGATATTGTGCAATAATAAAGTAACTTATTAGCTGGACATTTTTGTACACTAGTTATGTATTCCTCACATGTTTCATTGAATTGTGAATTATATTTTATAGATATTGTAATTCAATATTTGCTGTAGATATATAATATGAAGAGTGATATGGATATATGGTGTGTCCTTAGGGAACACTGTAGGTCAGACATGATATGGAATTAATTATGTCAACATAATTATTGCTCATCTCATTAAAGAACACTATTTATTGACCACTGCACCCATGAATCTCAGGCATCATTGTGTGTAGGAAACTTATTTGGTTGCTTTGTACCAACTAGCTTTAGTCGCTTACAACAAGAAATGGACACAAGTTTGGCAAAATATTTTTAGCAGTACAGAGGTCATTCTTGTGAGCTCCCTATTCTGGCCAAGATCCAGTGTTGTGGTACTGTTTGTTGTCTATTGCCTACCATATATCCAGGGCATAGGAAAACATATCTCCTCTCCCCACACAATATTAATTTGTTTCAGTCCAAAAATGCAGTACTTTGTCCATTCTATCCCCTCAATATACAAAATGTTTTTTATTACTGTATCAACATTTTCATAGTTTAAGTGTATTTAGTAGTTAAAATGTACTTTAATTATTAAACTTACAATTTGATATTAGATTTAATGCATAACTTATGTAAATACATTAGCAATACTGATTTTGGTGTTCCGGTATGTGTAGTTGCCATTAAAACAATGTTTTGGTCTGAAAATACTAAAGTGACATTTATTCAACAGTGTGAATTGAATTAGTTATATTGAATGATCATGCGTGTTCCTAAACATTGCCTGGTGTGAAGTCTCTATCTCAGATGTGTTACAAATTTTATGTTGGGTTTTTTATATTGTTTTTATAGCTCTTAGAATGAGATCAATATTTACCTTTACTTTATGCTATTTGTGTAAAGATGATGAAGAATAATGTGGTATAATTTAAGTACATGTATTCAGGAGAGTTGTGGTTGACACAAAAACTCCAATCAATCTAGACTAGATATATATTGGATATAATAAATATTTATTATTCTAGTTAATAATTTCTATCGTAGCCAATTTGTTGATGTTTGTAGATTTTGAGGATCCCACGTATTCTTTAGAAAAAGAAACTTATTTGGTATCAGCACATAAGCCAGACTGTGAACGCCCTCTCACAGATTTTATAACTTACATGGAAAAAATTGAGTTCATTATATCTGTAATCGGTGAAAACGAATACAGGGCAGCTATTTGCAATATGAAAAATCCAATAGGTGAAGAAGTTCAAGAAATTAAAGTTACGTTATTGAAGGATAACATCAACATGGTAGTTGGGTCTTTTGCTAACTCACCAATAGTGGTTGTGAAATCTACTGATGATAAACAATTAAGAAATGATTTGGAAGCAGCGCTGGCTTTCTGCTCAAAAGCTAAATATATTCTATGTATTGGCACAGGTTATGCATTTCAAAAGAAGGATGTACTGCTTGGTGAGGTTTTTATATCATCTGGTATTTCACTGATTGAACATTATGATGTAACGAAACTGGGAGATTCTGCCAATATTGATATTCAAAAAGCAAAGTCTGTTGACATCAGTGATTTGCTTAAAAGAATATTTTGCAGCAATATTAATTCAGTGGAGGACTTTTCTCTTAGTGAAAAGCGTATTGCTAGGTATCACTGTTCCAAGATCATTTCAGGAATTGATTTTGGTGATGCCAACTTTCAAAATGCTGACAAGGTCACTATTAATCCTCAAGCAATAGGAGGAGATTGTTCTCTTAATGAAATATTTCAATTACAAGAAAGTGGCAAAATTAGTGGTTTTATTGTGATAAAGTCAGTCACCAAGTATGCTGAGGGCAGTTGTTATGAAAATTGGGACTTCACCGGAGCAATGGCTGCATTTCACTTTGCAAAGGAGAAGATGATACCTTACATACGTAAGTACAAATGTCACAATACTCTAGCTACATTCTACTATAATATAACTTTGACAATCAATATAGTTTATGTAGTAAACGGTAGAGTAAAATTGTAGTATTCAGCTTTTTCCTAATATGATGTCATCAGCTTTTAAAAAAAAAAAATGCTACTTTTGAACATAATTTCGTATTCTTGGTAGATTTGACGAAGTGACTATTAAAAATCAGCATATTTTGATTCAAATAAATTTATTATTTTTATTTCTTATTTAGATCATAAGAATGCAGTAGAAAATTATCTTGAGTCGATTAAGTCTCCTGAAAATACTGTAAAAGTTGCTGTCACAAAGCTACTTTTTCTCGGTCCATCATTACAAGGAAAGACAGTGACACGAAAGCGACTAACAAAAACGATCAGAAATCTTTCATCAGACCCATCTGATGACAAGTCCAATACTGGAATTTGCGAGCAAAGTACTGTTATTACCTGCAAAGACTTATATCGAGGTGTCATTTTAGCTGAAGAAGAAGGAGACGATTGGAAAGTTGTTGAAGACATTGAACAAGAACTGGAGACATTCATTAATACTCAATCAATACCAAAAGAAAAATTCGATTCTAGTGTTGAGAGCCCTAAACAATATATTCCGAATGAAACATTAAAAACTAAAGAGAGTCTTGAGCAAAAAAGTTTAGATTCATCAGTTGAAGAAATTTCAAGCTCACCTCCTTCATTAGTATATTCAGAATCGGAAACACATGAAAAAACACATGTTAATGTACCTAGTAGCGAATTGTCAGTGGAGGATATCCAAATAAGTCCTGAAAATATTTCTCAGTATCTTCAAATGAAAAAGGCATACAGCCTTAGTGAAATTAAGCTGCATTTGAACAATGGATGCATGATATATCTTCAAGACACCGGAGGTCAACCTGAGCTAATGGACTGTCTACCAGCACTAACCATAGGGCCTGCGTTATATTTGCTATTTTGCAAGCTTAATACCAACCTTGATGATCATTACACTATAGGCTATCGAGGTACAGATGGAAAGACTTCATCACTATTGTCAAATTTTACTATAAAGGAAACATTGCTTTCAGCTTTAGTAAGCATATCCTCCATGCTGTATTCATCATCTGATGATTGCGCTGACATAGAAAAGCAATTTGAAAATCGACAACAATGTGTGTACATTATTGGAACACATCGAGATAAAGTAAAAGATGATTCCTCCATTAATGAATTTGAGAAAAATTTAAAGAAAGTTATTGATTCTACATTCTTCTACAAAATAGGTTTGATTAAGGAATGGTATCAAGATGATTTTCCTGCTAACAGTACGCTAAGAGATTCTTCGATGCGACTTGTATACCCATTAGACAATCAAAATGGAGGGAGTGACGAAATACAGTGCTTGAGAAGAGCCTTGTCACAAAAAATAAATCAGTATGCTAAAAAGGTTATTCCTAGTCAGTGGTTAATACTTGGTATTGTGTTACGCGGAAGACCTGAAGTTATGTTAACTTTGGAAACTTGTTTCGCATATGGAAGACATTTAAACATGAATAAAAGCCAGACTGAAGCTGCTCTCCATTTTCTTCACTACAACTTGGGTATTTGTATGTATTTTTCTAATGTTAAAGGACTAAAAAATGTCGTAATAACTAATACGCAAGCAATCTATCAGAGTTTAACTAAAATCATTGAGGCTGCATTTAAACCAGGAATAGTACATGAATCAGCTGCTTCTGAATTTAAAAACAAAGGACAATTTACATTAGAATATTTTTCTCATAATAAAGTAAAGACTCCTCTACCACTGGAGGTATTAGTTATTGTGTTGGAACATCTAAACATAATTGCTCCCATTCCATCAGCAAATAAAGAGGAAACTAAATTTTTCATGCCTTGTATTTTGCCAAATGCATCCGATACAGAAATCATGAGGTATGAAGAAGAGAATAAAATACCACATGAAGTTTCACCCTTATATATTCGCTATGATTGTGGATTTGTACCTATGGGAGTATTTTCTGCTACAGTTGCTAATCTTATTCAACAAAGCTCAAAAATAGTAAGTCTTAAAATTTAAGCTGTTCACTTTCTTTATTTTTTTTAATTCTTACTGCAAATAATGTTAGCATTAATAACATCATTAAAGTTGTCCTTGAATTGTACTATATAAATTAGTCTCCTACTCTACATAACAGATAACAGCCACCTTTGTAGCTAATAAATGACACCTTCAATTGTGAATCTGAATTCATCTAAGAATATTTTTTCCAGAGCCTGCAATCTTCAATGGTTTATTTCGGTGATTTTGCATTTTGGTATCTGTTTCAGCTACTAATGATTTGCTTATCTACCCTCCAACCTGCATGCTAAACTTACTGAATTTGCTATCTATCTAAAATATTGAGCAGGAATATTCAAATGACAAGGTGAAACAAAAATTATACATAGTCTAGGATAATATTGGTATATCTGATTACTGTGTAACTGTTCTTCTTGGTAGACTCACATAACCAGATCCATTTTATAACCACTATGTGGAGAGAGTAAGAGTCTTGCTTTGAAAATTAAATATTTGTAATTTTGCAGACTTCGTCACTAATCACAGATATTAAGCAAATGATTTTATATTACTTGCAGTATGCTCTATATCTTCAACCATAAGAATACTATATAATTGATTGCAAGTAATAATCCTGATCTATTCATTTTAAATCAGTGTACAATCTTTAACATGCTATGATAAATTTTCCAATAATCACCATGGGCCTTAGTCCTTCAAGATGGTAATGATGACCTGAATTTAGGGGTATGGCTCGTGGCCTATGGAACCTGGTTAGCACAAAACTATAACCTTGCATTTAAAGACTACAAAATAATAAGTCATGTAACTCCTTATGATTTATAGCTTCTTTTGATGACTAAGACCCAATTGTTACATTCAGTAAATAAATTCTTGTGTTATAATAACAAATATATATATATATTTTTTCTAGAGAGGAGTATATATCCAATTGAGGTCCGTTCAAATGCGAAGGAATTACATAGAATTTATATACGGTGAAGATCATGATGTTTTAATTTTGATTCACAAGTCGGAGTATATAAAGGTTCAAATCCACAGAACCAGTGATTATGAGCAAAAGTTGCATGAGTTATGTCCCAGAATCATGGAATTGATAGCTACTACAATAAGGAATGTTTCGGGATCCATGTTGCACTCTCTCTACACAGATACTTCAAAGGATCAGTATAAACATTTTTTTGAGAATTATTGCTTTGCTTTTGAATGTTATGAACATGAACAATCAGACCATCTCTGTACTGTGAGCAAGAGTGATCTGAACCCAAAATATATGACATGTGTAAAAGAAAAAACATCATCAAAAATGAAGCCTGAACACCAAGTTTGGTATGGCAAGGTAAGCACTTGTTATTACCCATGATTTTTAGCTAATACATGTTTGTATTAACTGTTATAGGAAATTGACACTTCTCCTAGCAAAATTGGCACAGGTAAGACAATAAGGATAGTGTATCAGATAATTTCTGCTATGTTTAAGTTAAAGTTTGTTAACCCTCAGTGCTCATGCACGAGAGGGTTACAGTACTCCGTTTGTATGTCGGTCAGTCAGTCATTCTGTCACACAGCTAAAGTGGATCTCAAAGATGGCATCCTCCCAAAAATTGAAACCAGCATCAAAATGTTTCAATGGATATTTTAAGTCCCTTTAATGTGTCAGAAATTTTAGTATTGACTTATTTTTCAGCAAAAGCTAGTTTTTTAGGCCGTACGATCATTTTTGGTAGCCCCCCCCTATATTCATGCCATACTTATGTGAGCAAGTAATTTATTTGCTGACCGTGGTAGTTTTACATTACAGTATTTCTCAGCGGTGTACCAGAATACTTGGAGTTTCCCATTGAAACTACTGGTGAGGTGAGTGCCACATGTATGTTAAGCTTCTCTTATGAAGACCACATCTACCGTTTCATTGCATGAGTTGCATATCGACTTGCTTAAGCTGTACTTATCACTTGCATAAGCTACACATTGGCACATTCATATTGATACTAGCTACTTGAACTAAATCTTTCTTTCGACATTTATAATAGCTAGCTAGTGCATTGCTTCATTTGTTTAGAGTCTGTTGGTTTTCGCTATTGACTCTTAATCAATTACACTAATTGTTCTTAAAATTGCTGTTAATTTTTAACTGATTTAAAAGCAATCAATATCTGTTAGCAAATATAATAGTTATTGACTGCTGCAGATGTTTATTTAACTTAAGATTTACAAAATAAAGAGAAAAAATATATCGTGCGCTATAATTAACTCATGAATACTATTATCAATATTGCAACCTGATGTTGTTTGCAAAGTTCGAAAGTGGTACAATGAACTATTAACTAAATAATTACCTAATATAAAATTTCAAGAAGCAAAACACTAAGTGTTATTTTAAAAGTAAAATGTAACAAAAACAGAGTTGCTAAGAACTAAACTATAAAGGGAAACTGCATCTGAGCTGCTAGACCATAATATATAGTACTTATCACATGAGTCAGAGAGTGATATGGCGAAATATTACATGAGCAGTCTAATGTATTTTCACGATCCAGAGGTGAGTGAAAATAAAGCCTGAGAGTGAAATATCTTGCCATATCACTCTGCTGAGTGTAATAAGTGGTTTATTCCGTGCTAGATATCTTCACCTAAGTAGTATGTTGGTAATTCTTGGTGTAAAGTTGGCGGTAAAACTCAGCTGATATTTAAGCAGCTGTTCTAACCTAGTTGGGTAGGCTCCACTGGAGTAAGATAGCTGTAAAAATGAAAACTGGTAAGCCAGGCTGGTTGTACCTAAAGATGACATTGTGAAGATATCTAGCGTGGAATATATATATATATATATTTAATAAACGGGTTGTATCTATAAAGATTTCCTGGGGGGAGGGGGGTGCAAATGTATAATTCTCCATAGAGCCTGATTTTTAACCAAGCTTTTCACCACTATAACAATCTCAACTAGCGGTGCACTTTAGCACAGATATTCAGCGAGCCTGTCTAGTTAGGTTACATAAAACTACAGTATTGATACATGATTTGTTTTGGTTTTGTTCTTGCAAAACAGTATATAGCAGTTGACCATTAATTTTAGCAGACATACTTTCAATAGTGATATGCTTACACATATGGCGAGCAAGCCTTTAGTAAAAAAAACAGTATAGATTCGACTTAAATCTCATATAAGTTGAATTTACTATCCTGCACTACTAAGTTCAGTAGTTCAATCTTAAAGTTACAAGTATATAATTCATACTAATTAACAACTACATTGCACTCTTACCTCAATATTCTGGATTAATGATAGTTTTGTAGTATGTACTAATGTAGCTGTTCTTGATAGATGAAGTACCAGTAGCTCTTGATAACTGGCTCTGCTTTGTACTGAACTACCTACTGGTATACAATCGTTGACTATTAATTTTTAGCTAAATAATACAAAAATATTTTCTTAACTCAATGAAGAGCCGCTTCTGTGGTATCAATGTAAGCCATTCTGACTGTCCTAATGACCAGTAGCTCCCAACAAAATTCACTCTGCTACTAAGAAACAGCTGAGTCGTTAAAATTAAGTCAGATAATAGGTCTTTAATGTCATGGTTACTATTAGCCGCAGGTTTTAGTGACTTGAAAGAACCTGAGGATTTATAGCACAGTCTTTAACCTCAACCCTAAAGTAAGACTACTTACTTCCTTAGTACCAAAAGAAACTGGTGGCAAGCCAAAAAATATGTGTTTTTTTATAGGAGCCCAATGCGTGTTTAAGGGACACATGTACTATCGATACATATATATATATATATATATATACTTGTGGTGTGCTTGAATACAAATGGAAAGGGAGTTTGTCTAGCTTTTAAGTGATAACTAACTATGAGCTACATCCCCCTGTGCATAATTTATATAATTGTTGAAATTGAAATGTTCTAGCTTGACCAACTCATTCAATGACAACAATAGAAAATAGTGCTGTTGGGTCTGCTATACTTCTACAAAGTTAAGACGTTTAGGTCTGCTCCAACGCTACATGTAAATTTCTTTTCAAGCCAACAACTCATATGGTCGACAAGTATATTACATTCAGGATGCTTTACCAACTTATGTAATTAGTGGCACGGGCAAAAAAGGATCACAGTACCATTAAAATAAGCAAAAATAAATAAATAAACACCACAGAATGTTGATTGTGTTACTGCTGTAAGTATCTTGGTCGTTTTGCTCGCTCACCAATAACACATAACAACATATACTCTATTTTCAAAAGTACACCCCCACTACTATCTCACTTGCTTTGTTCACTCGATAATTAAAAATAAGAATAACACATTAGAGTATAGTTTTGACTGTTTAATGATAATGTGTATGTCTTAGTCCCTTATTCTCATGGCTACTACTCTAATTCTAATTTAATGCTAAATGCTATGTAAATAAAGTAGCAATATATATAGTTAAACAGTAAGTGTCCCTAATTGTTTTACTTCTAATGTTTAGATCATCCATTTACCATGAGCAATCTTGTTCTTCTAAAGTGGACCGACTCTAATAACAAGACGCAAAGAATTCGAATAATCACAGAACTTAGTCCCAAATGGAGTGACATCAGTGACCTACTTGGATTCAGTACTGCTCGAATTCAACAGATAAGACAAGACAATAGCGGAGTACAAGATCGTTGCAAAGAAGTCATGCGTTTATGGCTAGACAGTGAAGACGGAGCATATAATTATTCCACCACATGGGAAGGTCTAATTCAACTATTAGAGGATATTGAATTATCAAGTTTAGCTTCAGACATTCGAGAAGTAGTATGTCAAAGAACAGTACAAATAAACCATTAGAATTACTCATTATGTGATAAAGTTGTGCTGAATGCACTAGTTCCCAAATATACATTCTATTGATACTTAAAATTGTTTTTTGTTGTGTTCATTTAGCTGTTTACTCACACTAGTTGTGTATTCCTCACATGTTTGATTGGATTATGAATAATATTTTGTAGATATAATCATACAATATTAATTGTTAATGAAGAGAGAAATGGTGTTCTTTGAGTGTCCTTTCTTAGGGAACACAGTAGGTCAGACATGACAGGGAATTCATCTGTGTCTCAACACAAAATTATTCGTCTAGTAAAGAACCACCAACTGCTTCCAATCGTGTACCTGAGGCATAATTGTATAGAGAAAACATGTCTGACCGACTACTCCATATTCTTTAGTTGTTAACCACCTTTGGCTATGTGGGGTCACCCTAAGCTCCGAGGAACAGTCGTGACAACCTTGCACTACTGATGAACAGCCTGTTACGCTGCCACCAGGTCTGCCACCGCAGCAAATCTCATTCAGGCGAACTTAAATTTAATATTAGGACAGACTGACTTACAAAGAAAATAGTGGATGGTTTTATACTAAACTATGACTCCACCCACAGGATATGAACAAACAACAGTACATGACCAATCAACACTTAAAACGTTCCCACGCTCTAACATGACCATAAATGGAAAAGTGTACAATACAACAAAGTCTGACATGCGCAATACAACTACTACAATAAATGAATACATAAAATAACATGAATGTTCAACATCTCTTCTTCTATCTTTCTCTATCTTCTCTCTCCATCTCCTTTCTCCTTTCATGAATGCGGGCTTCCTTGCTGTGGGAGCCCACAGGCTGTGAAACAAAAACAAAAAAACAAAAATCAGTATAAAACTAACATCCCAACGTCACTTTTTTCAAGATGCAATGCATCTTTTTAAATCTCAGATACATATACATCCACCATAATGAAAAATTAGCCTGTAATAATGGTAAATTAACCTCTATCCAGTGTGATGTTAAAATGTAGTCAACCATAACTACAGCCACTTGTAAGGCAATCCATATATTAGGTGAAGATAAATTTCAGTTTTTCTTTATTATAATATTTCAGTGTAAAAAATTGTAGTATTCTCTCACTTTCACAGGGTTTTTAAACAATATAGAATTAAAAGTATTTGATCACCACTGGGAATCGAACCATGGACCTCTTGCTTGACACAAGCGTTCTGTCACTGACCTACGATAACCAGCCGGCAAACGAACATTTTAATTCTGAATTTAGTCTCACTCTCAACAGACCAACGGAAATTTTCTTTATTCAAAGATTCTTTTTATTCGTTGATTTTTTTATTTCTCAGCCTTTTTTACTCATTGTCTTATTTTCACAGGCCTTCTAAACGACAGAATTAAAAATATTTGGTCGCCACCGGTAATCGAACCAAGGAAGAATACATCTAAGGAGTAAAAGATGGCTGAGAAAGAAATTATGAAATGTAAATGTTCATCAGAGCTTTAAATAGAATTATGAAAATATTCATGCTTAACATGTACAGCATTGGTACCAATTAGTAACCAACAGACATTGGAACATGTAGTAACACAATTTTAGTAGCAAAATTTCCCACTTTAAATCATTTATATATCTGACTGAATTCAGTTGAACAATAAGACATTAATCGTTAACTATTATTTAACTTATTAACATGCAAAACTTATTCTCTTAATTTTTTTCCAACAACCTATCTGAAGCATGATTAACCTGATGTGTTTAAGGAGTACAAGTATAATCCATATTATATAGTGTTGATAGCTGCTTTTGGACTTTAATGTTAGCAGCTGCCTGATCAGATGACTGAAGGATTGGCAGTCAAACAATGTTTTCCATTATGGTATATGCTGTCATATAATTTATAAAACAGCTAACTACCAACAACAGCTAAATACTAACTAAACATTTATTGGCAACATCCAAGTACAGGACAAGTATGACTTTGAAAAGTAAATATGAAACATTCTAAACAAATTATAATTACATAAAAAACCATTTCAATTAATAAAAAAATTATTCCAGTAAATTAACATATCAGCAAAACATATTGCACCTTTACATTAATTATGCAGTGAAATAACAGTACGTTGTATATTTGTAAAATTATATTTTATTGGTACATTTTACACTATAATTTTATCGTAGATCAGCCACTCAGTAACTATGATCCTTCACCTCGAGTACATGCTGCTGCCTCAGCAAGTCCTGAACACCTGTTATGTTATGTTTGATGAGAATAAAAGACAACTGAGAACCGTAATTCAAATCTATGAGTGCTCTACAGAATCCTGGAAAGAACCCAAAAATTTGATCATTGGTAAATTACTACTAACTAAAAATACAATACTTTAGAATTATAACTTGTATAATAATGACTACATAATAAGGCAGCTCTAAGTATTTGATGTCTTCATAAATAGATATCTTAAAATAACTTAACAAATAAATATTAGATTGCTATTTTTATTTAGGTACATGGTCTTCTCCCTTGATCACTGGAAGTAGACCTTCTCCTAAATGTAGTTTTACAGTCACCTGCATTAGTCCTACACATGCAGTCTTGTTTGGTGGATGGGATTGTACTAGTGACCTCAATGACACTTACCTCATAGACTGTTAAGAATTGTTGTAATCTCTCAATCATTGTAATTGTATTGATAATATGAGGTTAGTCAAGACGTATAATATGTGCAGAAATTAAGCAATAAAATACAAATGATAGCATTCATCTGCCAGTACATATGTACAATGTAAACTATTTATGTATGTAAAATAAATACATTAGAAAAGGATTAGCACATGGTTGTAAATGTAAAAGCTTTAATTTTTTTGTGCTGCAGACTCAGTGTTTATATGAATTGCATACTGAGAGAGGACTAGAAATAATAATCTATTTAGTATTCACACTATCTTAGTTCAGACTAAAGATAGTTGCAGCATGGGCTGTCAAAAGTATTTTTATTTCTTTATTGCAAGTTTCTATCTAGTGAGTTTGTTAAGATGGAGGGGATTGCTAAGCAGCAAAAACATTAAAAAAACAGGGAGGGAGAGAGTACACTGTATGAAGTACAAAGAGTAGTAGTACTTATATATAGGTCTTTAGTTTACCCTCCAACTTTTCCAAAGGAGCTTCAGGGACCATAGCCATGCCCGCCAATAATTAACTAAATAAGTACGATTAAGGCTAATAAATAGGTGTAGCATTTAAATTGTTGGATTTTTGAAAGTAAAAAAAAATTCTGTGGAAAGAATAATGAATTTTTTCATTATCAAGTGTTTACTCAATGAGGACAGAGACATTGCATGGAACTGTATTCTAGTTCATCTAAGTTTTATGATAGTTGTATACAACTACCTCAAACCTTGGAAGAGATTTACATTTGATGTATCAAAATATATATCCAACATTATTTCCTACACTAAATGACTGTTCATTGTAATAGTAAATTGCTGTTGCTTTTGTTTATGTATTTATTTTATAGTCATTATTATACAAAGTTTGTTGTGCTAACTAGAAAGTAGTAAATAACCACTACTTTACTACTGCTTTTACCTTTAGAGCTTCTACCTATACCAGGGAATTGTTGAGGCCAGCTAAAATCAAAATGGCATTGCCTTCTGGCTCTTTTAAGCATAGGAAGACCGCAATCGCTCATGTCAACCTCTGCAATAACCGTGAATCCACTCCTGCATTTGTGATACTGACGATCGTTCCCATTTCGCGTAGAGACACCCTTTACCTTTTGCCGGTTAAAGTAACTTTCTGGGACAAATAGTAGTCCCTTCCGGGACCGGGGACAAAGTTAACAAATCCGGGACGGTCCCGGACATTTCAGGATGGTTGGAGCCTATGCTTTAGGCAGCTGCACTTGCAGAAGGTATTTGTTGTACTTAGGTTCAAATAATATTTTTAGCTTAAGCTGCTTACATGGGGTAAGTAGATTTATGTTTATGTAGGAAAGAGGCATAAAAGACTTGAGAATATGATATGGTGAAATATTTCATGACCTGGCTAATTTATTTTCAAGAGCCAGAGGGAATAAAATATCAAGCCTTATCACTCTGCTGAGTGTAATATGTGGTTTATTCCACACTAGATATCTTCACTACTGTAGTTTGTAGCCCCCCCCCCTTTAGCAGCTGCTCTAACATGGGTAGAAGCTACAGAAGAGGATGGTAGCTTAATAAACCAAGAAAATTGACGAGTTAAGCCAGTTACCATAACTACAAGGGTAATGAGCCTGGCAGTACAGCAACAGGGTGAAATATGAGTTATTTCACAGGTCATGTACCTAAACATATCATTGTGAAGATATCTATGGTGGAATAATAATTTTTTTTTTAAATTTATTAATGGAATACTTCAATGATCCTATTCAGACACAAAGTTTCCTGACTCAAATATGTGTGATGTTTTAAAGTGATTACCAATTTGTGTTCACTTTTATACTCTGAAATTCTTTTATGCTTACATTATTATAGCGAATATATGATGCATGTTGTCAGGAAACTATCCTGACAGCAAAATACACACATCGCCATGAAACCAGAAATGTTTAACTAGTGTATTATGATTATTGTTTATTTTGTTGTATTTTATATTATTGCACATTCTTATCATAATTACTGCACATTATTTTTATTCTATTCAGACAGATCAATTCAAGCATAGACTGCTTGATTACTTTAGTTAGTAAAACTACGAGAAATAAAATTCGTTTCTAAGCACTGTATTTACTGTGATTGGACTTGCTCAGGTGGCAGCAAAACACCGTATATGTTACTATCATAATTGATAGGCTTTTAAAATGCAGCTGATACTTTTGGATATTGTTATTATATTAAATTTGGCATAAAGAAGTGTTTCACTTTATCTAATAATATATTGTAAAGTATTTGCATGATTGTACATTATATTCTCGTACTAATAGTGTTATACACAACTTGTACATGGAGCACCACAACCATCTCGAAGAGTTTATTATGCCGCTGTTAATTTTGATTATAACAACAACAATCCACAGTTGTTAGTAGCTGTTGGATATGATGCAAGGCTTTATGTGACGTTTGGTGTCTTGATGTACGAGCACAGACTTGGCAACAGGTAAGTTCATAATATAGTATAGCTCAAATAATAATAGCTATGTAGAAGTAAATATACTTAACTGATGCACATAAGAAATAATCTTCAAAAGAAAAAAAAAATAATGTTCATTGTTTAAACAAAAATTACTTTAGTAGTTCCTAATATTTATTGGATCATGTACGATTCCCTGATAATTGGTGGCTAAAAGTTCACCTGTAAAGAACTTTGACTTTTTCAGCCAATTCTAATTTAATTAAGTTATACTTTTCATAGATCTAATTAAAGTAGTAGAATTGTATAATTCTTTTCTGATTGTATTTTTCAGTTCAGACACTGCAAATTTCAATTGTGTCGCTTCTGCTTAAATTTAATGTATGACTTAGTCAGAGTTCTTGTATAGTGTGTTGCATACAGTAGGTTAATGAGTGAAGTTTTCATGCAAGAAATTAAAAAGTGTAATAATAGCGATATTTGTTTAATAATTAAATACAGAGCTTCAGGACTGTATATACATATTTTCCTTTACACACTTTCATTCAATTATTTAGCTACACACTACATATGACATATTTTACATTTCTGGAGGCAGTGTAATGCTTCTCATTGCCAATCTTGATTGCCATTGGCTCTCCAAATTGGTCAACAGAGACAGCATTTTAGTTCCCTGGATGGTCAACTAATAAGACCTACCTTAGCCTCTGAATCAAAAGTATACATTTTGATCTGATAAAGCGATGTGGAGAACATATCATACATGTCCTATCGATTTCATGGAACAGGCTTGACTAGTTCCAATATAGCTGTTTTGACAGTTACTAAAGCTGCCAGTTTTTAGTATGGTGAATGTACTTCATCTTGTTGTTGACAAAAGATAGCTATATATGTTATGTGTTGTGAGCATGGTATTATCGTAGATTATAAGGCAATAATAAGATGACTAAACAAGTAGGTGGTAGATTTTAGAATACACTCAAATCCTAGCAAATAGCTATTGCTTCATTGCTCATATTCTTCAACCAAAATGCATCAGCCTGCCATCACACTCATGTGCTGAACATGTGCACCAATGCATATCCTTCCCATTTGACACAAGCATGTCAAAGTTTCATTCCATTGAAATATTATATCAGCTGTTTGCTACTGACTTTATGAAACAGTAAATCCATGTCATAGCTATGTAACTCTATCATGGGCAAAATCAGCTGTCACAATTGTATTTTCAAGGCTTGATGTTTTGCAGTGTCCAAAACCTTAATTGGAAACAATAATATTAAACACCATCAACTTAATACTAGAGGTATTCATATAGTTTCTTAGAGTTGACCATATTTTTGGCAGCTAATTTGCAATTTTGTCTGAGGCATCAGATTGAAAAAATACCATCAGAAATGAATTTTGTACACCAAATTACCATATGCTAGACATATAACTTGAAAATAATTTTTTTTGAAACAAGAATATTCATTGTGAACAATTAAAATTTCACTATTTCCCCGGAGTTTTACCACTTTGGCAAACCAAGTTATATTTATTCTAGAACCACTTGGGAATGCAAATCTGTAAAAGTAACTTTCATATAGGAGTTTGTAGACTTAAAGTAGCAAATTCCAATAATATTTGAGAATTCATGCACATGATCAGAATAAGTTTGTTTACTGTCCTTTCTTTTGCAGCTGGAGTAGAATCTTCTTGTAGTTAAAAATTACAGCTGGTAGCCAAAATAAAATAAAAAACAGAGAGAGAGATAGAGAAAGAAAATACTTGGGGTGGGTCCTCGGAGAACGTGAATGGAGATGACCCACCCCAGGTATTTTCTTTCTCTATCTCTCGCTCTCTGTTGTTGTTGTTTTTTTTTTGTTTTTTTTTGGCTACCAGCTGTAATTTTTAACTACATACAAGATTCTATTCCAGCTGCAAAAGAAAGGAATTCACATACAACTCTTTATATTTGTATTTTTTGTCAGTCTGTTGTACTGCTAGAAGACCCAACACTGGCCCATTGCATACAGTAAATATTATTGGAAAACCTGACGTTGTAAACCCTAGATTGGCTTTCATCACTGGCACTCACCAGATCTGAATTCAGCACAAAAATGGGTCTAGAAAAGTCCATCAAACTTACTCTATGTCCTAAAATTATTGGTGCTCTAGCCTGGACTATACCGAAATGGCTGTTAATTGAGGTCTACTACACTAATACAAAAATATTTCAATAGTTTCAAATATTGACTACCCAGTCACCAATTTGAAGTAAGTCAAAACTTGAACTGTAAAAGCTACCTCATTGTTAGTGTTGTCGCCTTAGAGATACCACCACAAGGACTTTGACACTCATAAATAGCTTACTCTTTAAAGCTAAACAGCATTCAAGACGAGGCAACACAGACGAGAATTAATCGTGAGGTGATTCTACAAATCGCTGTGCAGCAGTTACTTCAGTGAAAGGGTTAAGTAATTTTATGGCTGTTTAAATTACAAATACATTATTAATTATTGTTTTAGCTGTCAACAATAAATTAACAATAAACTATTTGCTAAACACACTAGTATTTCAACCATTAGATTACAACACAATATTGCAATAAAATGCTGAGTTGTGTATTTACACTGTTAAAAGATACTGCTATGAATATTGTCATTTTTAACAAGCTTCAAATTTTCTATATTTAAATATATTTTCAAATTTTAGGAATTTTTACTCTGCCAATTTATCAATTAATAATTGTTTTCTTAGTTTTCTTTTATTCATTTTATTCACATGTTTCTCTCTAACAACTCGGCTAAAACAGACAATGGTTAGCTGCCGGTCACACAAGTAGCTCAAGTGTGGGATTGAACTCAGTCATTGAATAGTGTGCTTACAGTGAACACTTGCACCTTGAAAATATAGGAAAATAATTTCTAAATCTATTTTTATAGTAAGAAATTATAACTACGATTGTAAATCAGTAAATGTCTCATTAGTAAATGATTAATCTTAATCAGCATGTGTAAAATATTGAAGTACAATTTTAACTATACTGAACAATAAGTTCATACATTTACTATTCATTCTATTTGTTCAATATTTTTGCCACTTCAGATAGCCAAATTGCCGCAGTCTAGAGATAGTCACTGTGTAGCTGCTTTTGTTAATTCTTCTGAACTCACTGAAGTAGTGCTATTTGGAGGAATTGATCAGCCCAGTCATCACCTCTCAGACACTACAATAATAAATATTGGTGAGTTTACTGATTTTTATAAAATAATTTAATTTTTAGCTGAGGTATGGTGATATATTTGAAGTTCTGTTTTATAAACATTGTCTCATTGTAATTTAGCCTTTATTGTTTTCCAGCAGACCATTGTTTACACTAATAATAATATTTTGGTCATTACATAAAGAATATACAATTTCATTCTCATATTACATTACATTTTACATATTTTTGATGAGTTCATGTTACCAAATTAGAAAAAATAGCTGATGTTATATAATTGGGTAGTAACATTTGTCTAAGCATACTTGACTGTAACAGTTTCTCAAGAAAAGGCAATCTATTAATATCTTTACAATATTATAAGACCACAACTGTTCATGTCTCCCACTCACAAAACTTGGTAAAATAAATGAACATGTTATTTATACTTTTTATGGAAATCAAGCAAGGTACTGTCAATCATAAAACAAAATATCAGCTACAAATACATGATTATTTAATTAATATTTTCATACTATAGTCTGACGGCATGTGTGTTATTGTATTTACTGAATCATTTCAGTGCATGAAAAAATATTTAACATAATTTACTTGTGTTACTTTATTTATTATTCCACACAGTTGAATAATTTCTAGCCTAATACATTATTTTTACTGCTGCTAACTGTGACTAATTTTATAACTTTTCATTCTAACGATGTAATGTTCAGATTTAATTTATTGGATGAATCATTTGAATGTTCTTTTGTGTTTAAATTATTAATTTGAGTATTTTATTACTTTGGAAAGTGGAAATAGAATATTATATAGTGCTATAGCTATAACTTAATAAATAATTAATTCACTTTTACGTCTAGCAATCTTTATTAAATTTTTAGAATAAAATTTAACTAAGACATTGTGGTAGAACCTACCACATTTACAGATTACACAAGCCACACCCAAGAACACACCCCCTTATCATCCATCATTAATAACACATTATATTATTAGCATAAGTTATTCTATTTATTTCTATACTAGCTAATTACATCACTTATCCATGCATTCTATCTAACCCCCACTTCCCATTACATCATCTTATTTCTATATCATCCCTTAGTTCCTTTGCACATGCCCAGTGGGTTTTATATATATTGGCCCACTGGCCATGTGCCCCTTCAGTGTCACTCTTGAGGCATAACCATACACTTAACCTGAAGTAATCCTCTGTTCTGCCTTGACAAGCAGCAGCTGATAGCTAAGGGCCTCGTGATAAAGGCTGTGTATGTGCTCTCTGACACTCTGGTGGCAGCCTCTGTGTCATCTTCCCCACCATTCCACCACACTTGGTGGCAGCGGTGCTCCTTCTGCTCTTCAGTCGTTGGAGGTCCGGAGACGACCTCACTTCATCGACGTTCCGTTGCTTACTTCCTTTTGCTTCCACTGTGTTATTCTGTTTTGAGTCAAGCCCACCTTCTGTTCAAGTCATTTTACTCGTTCTGTTCTCCTTCAGGCAATCCCTGATCAGTTCCCGGCGTAGAGGGCTTCCGCCACACAGCTTCTTACTTCTTCAACGCAGCAGTCCTCCCCCCCACACTCTTGATTTGGTGATTAATTGGACCAAGCCGTACCAATAGTCCGGCCTCTTCGGGAAATTCCAGTCTATTTTCGACAGTCTTCACCTGTTGCTCCACTTCGGCAGTCTAACCTGCTCGGACCACTGATTATCGTTTTAATCCTATAACTGTTCGCCGCTACAGCTGATTGCTCTTTCTGAACGCAAGTTATTAGTTCGTTATTATTGCATCTGTTATTGTTTCATTTTATTGTGCTCGGACGTTGTTACTTTGTGTTATAATTTAGTCAGAGTGCCATTTATTTAGTATGCAAACTAGGCGGCAAAGAGCCTTAGAATTAGCAATGAACCCATCAGAACAATCTTCCACTTACTCAGCGGATACTTCACCACTTGATTCTTTTTCCTCATTATTCTCAACTCAGTCTGTCATTTCAGGCATTTCCTCACCTTCTGAATCATTGAGTTCTACTAGCACCACTGTTTCTGTTGATACTGTCAAACCAAAAGAACACCAGCCCTTAGCAACTCCCATGGATGATCCCACTACCTTGTTGAAATCTATTTCTGATAAAGCTAAAGCTGCTGATGTAGACCCTACAATGTTCATGTTTGCACAGCTTCTTTCTAAACAATCACAACCAGTTACACCCATTGCTGATAAACCAGAATCGTTGTCCTCTGCCATTGGCAAAATGTCTGATGGAGAAAATATCTTCGTCTTTCTCCACAGATTCGAGTTTGAATTAACTGCTAGAAATATCCCATTGAATAGATGGATTACATACCTCCCCTCAGTTTTGTCAGGATTTTATAAGGAGGCTTATTACAATAATGTGGCAGTATGTACAACTTATGATGACATGAAATTAGTGCTGTTAAACATTGGTGGTTATTCCGTCACTGAATGTCTTAATTCATTTCCATTGAAGTTTAGAAATAATGGTCAAAAGTCCTTGTTACAATGGTATAACCATTGGCGTAACAAATTCCAAGTAATACTAGATAGCCTTCCCTTCCTTACCAATTGTTCAGACAAGATAATTGAAGAAATGTCAAATGTTTTTGCCACTGTTGGCATTTTGGCAGGCCTCCCCCAAGAACATCGGGATGCCCTACTTACTAAGCCCTGCACTTCTAACCAAGCGTTTATCCAACAGTGTAACACCTGGTGCTTGTCAACTTCATCTCAACAAGGCAAATCTTATCCATCCAAGTCTCAGTTTAGCAGATCACTCGATCACAACCCTCACTCTGATTCCAAATATCCCATCCCAAGACAGTCTCATTATCCTAAACCACCTTTGCTGACCTCACCTACTCATTCACACTATTCTCATTTCAATCCTTCACATTCGCACACCTCCCATCATCACACTTCTCAACCCCGCTCTAGCTCACCCCCCAAACGTGACCTCAGTACAGTCACCTGTTATAAATGTAATAACTTGGGACATTATGCTAACAATTGCACTGCTATCCCTGTCCATTCCCATCCACCCAGGCCAACTCATTCCCAATCTACTAACCCCACTAACACTTCCAACACTTTGCCTAATCATCCCCGCCCAACTCCAGTACCAAGAACAAACATTCGCCCTGTCAGGAAAATTGAAGTTAACATCTCACAACCTGACCATACTTCACTCACTCATTCTCCAACTGACACTTTACCCACTCCCATTAATTCATTTGATGATGATCTTGTCACCCAAGGCATAATCAACAACATCCAGACACCCATTGTGATAGATTCTGGAGCCAAGATTTCTTTAATCTCTGACGATTTCATAGACATCACTTATGAACCTGCTAAGTTTGTTTCTATCTCTGGGATCTCACAAGTTGCCAAGTCAGTTCCTGTTTTCGAACTCCCGGTTGCCCTTCCCACCCTTAATGGAGTTTGTCAACTTGCTGTTGACTCTAGGCTTCCTCCTAGAACTGTACTTCTTGGTTTAGACTTTAGCAGAGACAACATTATAGCCCTTATCAACCACCTCAAATCAGATCCCACACCAATCCTATCTGTTACCCGTGCTATGCAAGCTGAGTCTGATTTAGCAACCCATGTTGCAGAAACATTGCAATCCACTGAAGGTGCCCAACCCATTGCTCTTGATGACATTGTTGAAGTCGATGCAGAAACGATTGAACCCGTGCCTGCAGTTGTTGAGTCTAGTACCAGTGATAAAGCACATGACACACTAGTTCCCTTGTCTATCCCTACACTGAATTTTGATGGTATCACCAAGGATAAGTTCATTGAATTACAGCACAATGACGAATCACTAGCACCATTATGGGAACATGCCAAGAAAGGCGAAAAGCATTTTTTCATTGTTAACCAGCTACTCATGTGCATGACATCAACACTCACTACAGTATCACATGCTATTGTTGTGCCCAAATCACTTCGTCACAAAGTACTCCTAGCAGCACACGAAGGTCTCGGACATGGAGGTGTAACAACCACTAGGTCCTTGATCAATAAGCACTTCACATGGCCAAATCTCTCATCTGACATTAAGACTCACATTTCATCCTGCAAGAAGTGCTTGCTCTATACCAAGTCCAATGGTCCTAAACTGCCTATGGTTGAAGCTGAAATAATCTCGCAAAGGGGTGAGAAATTAGCAGTAGACATTGTCGGTCCCCTCCCACTCTCCAAAGACAAGAAAAGATACATACTCACTTCCATGGAACTTTCATCGGGCTTTCCTTTTGCTATTCCCCTTAAAACATACACCTCAGAAGAAACTGCCAAAGCTATTCTGTCTATCATTTCCCTATTAGGTGCACCCCTTCAAATACTCTCAGACCAAGGCTCAAACTTTTTGTCCACCACCCTCTCTCACCTTAAACACAAATTTCACATCTCAACTATCAAAACATCACCCTACCACCCCCAATCAAATGGACGTCTGGAACGTTTTCATGCTACACTCAAAACCATGCTCTCTAAAGCCATCTCTGAGAAGCAAGAATGGACTGTTGTCTTAGATTTAGTTCTTTACTTTGCCAGGAATACCCCTAACACCAAACACGGATTCACACCCCATGAACTTCTCTTTCTCAAGCCCACCCCGTTCATTTTATCAACTCTTAAATCCATTTGGACTACTCCTTCTTCATCCAATGTCAATTTACCACAGTTCATCCATGACATGGACAATATGATTGCATGTCAAACCCATCATGTCAAGAAAGCCCTAGCTTCCAAACACTCATCCAACAGACTATCACATGAATCAGAGTTAGCAGCTGACTTTAGTGTTGGTGACATAGTTTACAAGCGTAACCCAGGCTTTAACAAGTGTCTTGATTCTTCCTGGGATGGTCCCTTTACTATTTCTCAACTTTTACCACCAGTAAACTGTTCTATAGTTCCCCAAGGGAAGAAATGCAAACCCAAAGTGGTTCACCTTTCCCAAATCAAGAAGGCCCTGCCTGTTTACAGAGCACTAATAGTACCTGATGAACATGTCACAGATGATTTTTACGTCCCTGTTAATACACCTCAACCAGTGGAATTGTTACCTGAGCAGCAAGAACAGCTACAGTATGTTTTAGACTCATTTCCATCTGTATTTTCAGACACACCTGGCCGTACTTCCCTAGCTAATCATTGTATTTCTGTCACTTCAACTATTCCAATCTGGTCTCCATCATACTCAATCCCATTGGCTCACCAAGAAGCCTTCAGACTTGAAATTGAGAACCTTTTGTCACTCGGCATCATAGAGCCTTCATCTTCAAAGTGGTCAAGCCCCCCAATGCCAGTACGTAAAAAGGACGGTGGCATTCGTATTGTCATTGATTTTAGGAAGCTAACTTCAGTTACTATCCATGACCCCTTTACAATGCCTAGTATTGATGACATCCTTTCGCAGCTAGGTAATGCAGCATTCTTATCCAAGATGGACTTGTTAAAGGGCTTCCATCAGGTTCCCATGGCTGATGACTCGAAGGAGCTCACTGCCTTTAAATGTCTCCAAGGCAAATTCCAGTATCGGGTAATGCCCTTCGGTTTGACTAATGCACCATCTACTTTTCAGCTCTTAATGCAGACTGTGTTAAGAGGTCTGGAACATTTTTGCCTTCCCTATATAGATGACCTGATTATTTACTCCCATTCCTTTTCTGATCACTTGTCTCATGTCACTTCAGTTCTTTCAAGACTTTCAGGAGCAGGCCTTACAGTAAAGCAGTCAAAGTGTTGTTGGTGTTTTAAATCTTTTGATTTCTTGGGATTTCATGTTGGCAACGGTTCACTTTCTATTCCTGAGGCAAGGATTTCTCACATTTCCAATTATGTTTTACCCTCAACCAAATCTGATCTCAAGTCATTCATTGGGCTAATCACGTTTTATGCTAGATTTATTCCCTCGTTGTCACATCACACCTCTGTTTTAAATTCTCACCTGACAAAACGTAGCCCAGACAAGTTACTTTATACAAACGACTTTATGACAGCATTTAATTCTATTATTAGTTCTGTCTCATGTCATGCTTCCCTAACTATTCCTAATTCTCAAGATGCATGGTGTGTGTTCTCCGATGCCTCTTACCAAGGCATAGGAGGTTGTCTCTGTGTTTACAGAAATGAAACATGGTCTCCCTGTGCTTTCTACTCTAAACAACTCCTACCCCGTGAAAAGAACTACTCTATCCTGGACCTTGAAGCCCTTGCCCTACTCTCCACCATTAAACATTTTCATTTTTATTTGGCCGGAAGATTCTTCAAAGCCTACACAGACCACAGTCCTTTGGTCAACATCGTTAATGGACAACCTCCCTCAGCTCGTTTGTGCAGATGGAAACTGAAACTGTCTGATTACAACTTCCAGCTCATCCACATCTCTGGTGATGCCAACTATGTAGCCGATGCTCTCTCCAGGCAATCCTGGACCACCTAGAACCTACCACCTAGAACCTGCACCACCTAGAACCTACCACATTTACAGATTACACAAGCCACACCCAAGAACACACCCCCTTATCATCCATCATTAATAACACATTATATTATTAGCATAAGTTATTCTATTTATTTCTATACTAGCTAATTACATCACTTATCCATGCATTCTATCTAACCCCCACTTCCCATTACATCATCTTATTTCTATATCATCCCTTAGTTCCTTTGCACATGCCCAGTGGGTTTTATATATATTGGCCCACTGGCCATGTGCCCCTTCAGTGTCACTCTTGAGGCATAACCATACACTTAACCTGAAGTAATCCTCTGTTCTGCCTTGACAAGCAGCAGCTGATAGCTAAGGGCCTCGTGATAAAGGCTGTGTATGTGCTCTCTGACACTCTGGTGGCAGCCTCTGTGTCATCTTCCCCACCATTCCACCACAGACATAGCTAATTACATTTTATATATAGAAAAAGAAGCCTCCTCCACTAAATGGAAAGTATCTGAAATTATACATTCTTCAGAGTTGAGAAATAAAGATAGACTAATAGCAAAGAAACTGCTAAAAGGTAATATTATAAATACAAGTTGTTTACATGATTTAATCTATTAGGCATTATAAAGTCATAAGTAGAATAATACATTTATAACTATACATTATACCTCAGCTTGATCTTTGAAAACATAGCAAAATGTTTTTGATTCTGAGTAATGTCATTGGTAAACTGGTAAAGCAAGCGAGTCACCATTGATAGCTAACGATATTATGTGAATATATGAATTAATGATACTCACCCTTAGTTACATTAGAAAAATATATGGAATGGCACTATTAAAATAGATTTTTCCAACAATTTTGGACGTAGCAATTTTATAATTATCCGATTAATATTCATCTTGTACTAATAAACCATGCCAGATTTTATAGTTAGAATAAGTTCATACGGATGTATTAGAAAGGAGGGAGAAAACAAATGTTTGGAATTGACGATTTATTGTCAATTATTCACTTCAAATACACTCAAATTTCTACTATAATAAAGTGTGAATAATAGAAGGGGAACAATAAAATATACAAATAACAGAGTAGTAGGGAAAGATCCCTTTTGGCTTGGGAGAATATCAGCCAGAAACCTAATGTTCTCCACAAAGATCAAGTTTTACAGTGGTTGATGAGAATAAATGCTCTAACATGACTTTATTAGACTACACTTACAACATGCAAGCTGAGTAGCATATCAGTTTAAATTTGAGACCAAGGTAAGAAAGTTATACGCACCCAAAATTATGATATTTCTTATAAATTATAGCAACTCTTCTGAAGTTTTTCAGTTGTGTTGAGAGTATACTTTGTACAATACGTTTCGGTCCAGAATTTTCTCCTAAATAGGCCTGAAAAATAACATAATATTGTACTCTTGCTCGTTCTATTTTACCTTTTAGTGTATTCTTCAAAGTACTATTGAGTACTTCTAATGTTCATCACACCACACAGAATGAGAAGTTTTTAAACACATTCTTACACACACAACATTCAGACATATTCATGGTGGCATTCAGCTACAGTTCTGCAGCCTCACTAGTTCAAACACAGTGATTATTGTGATTTTGCGGTATGGTCTGAAAAAAAAATGGAGTTATAATTGACAGAATTGAAGTAAATAATTAATTTATTGATAATTATTGTTGAACTATTTACATTTTTTTATATATGGAATTCTTCCTGAAATTATTGGAAAATGGTATTCCAGACAACCTAATTCCAATTCAGAAAATGTTGTTGAAGTGTCTGATAGTGCTAACCTTGAAGTGGATGAAGAAGACTATGAAAAACTATAGTACTACTGCAATATGCCCAGTTATGGGCAAATGATTTTTTTTTTGTGACCATAACACAATTAAGTGCAGTTTGACTAGATCCGGCTGATGGTACTAGAGAAGGTGGTTGAGAATGAACAGTTTGACTAGATCCAGCTGGTGGTACTAGAGAAGGTGGTTGAGAACGAACACTTGGACTAGATCCGGCTGACGGTACTCGAGAAGGTGTTTGAGATGGAACACTTGGACGAGATCCAGCTGACATTACTTGAGAAGGTGGTTGAGAGTTAACAGTTTGACTAGATCCGGCTGACGGCACCTGAGAAGGTGGTTGAGAGTGAATACTTGGACGAGATCCGGCTGACGGTACTTGAGAAAGTGGTTTAGAGTGAACAGTTTGACTAGATCCGGCTGACGGTACTTGAGAAGGTGTTTGAGATGGAACACTTGGACTAGATCCGGCTGACGGTACTTGAGAAGGTGGTTGAGAACGAACACTTGGACTAGATCCGGCTGACGGTACTTGAGAAGGTGGTTGAGAATGAACACTTGGACAAGATCTGGCTGACGGTACTTGAGTAGGTGGTTGAGAATGAACACTTGGACTAGATCCGGCTGACGGTGTGGGGGGCGCGGCAATCCAAGGAATGCTTTACCTCCTCGCACCTGACAACAGCGCAGTAACTCGCTGCCACCAGAGAGCTAACATAGACAACGATCTAGCCGCAGCCGGTTGCCTATCCAACGAATTGGTACAGTCACCTCAGTACTTAGACTTTAGTTAATGTAATTAGACTCTGGCGTAGTCAGCTCGGAGTACGAGTATATATACGGAGAGCTGACTCCTCCCAAAATAACGACAACAACCAATGAAATGACTACAACAACTGACCAATGAAATGATATAACCAAATAAGTAAAAGCACGAGTTCAACTCAGTACGCATGTGTGAAGATAAATATGAATAATGTTAATGATGTTAATAATGATGATCTTCTATTCCTGTAACTCTTTATTTATTTCTTTATTTATCTTCTATCTCTACTTCTCTCTTTCTCCATCATGTGGGGATATGCCCACATCTCCCCCCTCCAAAATAAGACTGGTGCTTCCTGCACTGACATCTGACGAGTCTCCACACCTACTAAGGTTGTCAGCAACCACATTATCTGCACCAGCACGATACACAATCGTAAAATTAAACATCGATAATTTCAAACTCCAATTCATAATACGTCTATTCTCTTGACTTTTCAACATCATCCCAATTAAACCCTTGTGATCAGTCACAACAGTAAAGTGACGACCATATAGGAAATACGCAAAATGACGGACACTCTCATAAACTCCCAAACCCTCAAGTTCCTGGGCACTGTAGCTCTTCTGGGCACCCTGGAGTTGTCTGGAGAAGAAGGCAACAGGAAGTTTCTCCCCCTTACGGACCACAGACAACACCGCACCAACACCCGTACCACTGGCATCTGTGTCTAGTACAAACACGTCACTCACACATGGAACATGTAGACATACAGATGCTGATAATGAGTTACACAATGCGCGGAAAGCATCTAACATAACACTCGTCCAACTCACCCTCCCAGACATCGCCGTAGACGTGTGAGGAGTGAGGACAGAGGACCATCGATGAAAACCTGGAACAAACCGACGATAAAATCCTACCAACCCCAAGAAAGCTCTCAATTGCTTCCTGGTTTGAGGGACAGGATGGTCCTTAATAGCAGCAACTCTAGCTGCAGGCACTGACACCTTGCCATCACCAATCTGGTGGCCTAAAAATTCTAGTGTCCTCTTACCAAACTGACACTTCGTTCTCTTGCAGGTGAGACCTGCCTCTCTCAATACCTCCAACACCTTCCTTAGATGACACACATGCTCTTCCCAGCATGACGAAACTACCAAAATATCGTCTATATAGACTCTCGAGAATTCATTGCAATCTACCAACACCTCCTCCATCAACCTTTGGAATACTGACGGAGCATTTGTCAACCCAAAAGGCATCCTAATGTACCTATACTTTCCAAAGGGACATATAAAGCTAGTCTTGTCCCGATCCTCCACTTTCACTACCACCTGATGGAAACCTTTGGCTAAGTCTATCTTAGACAAGACTCGGCCACCACCCACTTTCTCAACCATCTCATTAAATGAGGGAATATAATAAATGGTTCCTTGACTGTTTGCTGGTTCAATTTGCGATAATCTACGCACAATCTCAATGATCCGTCCGGCTTCCTGACCGGCACAAGAGGTGAAGCCCACTTGCTTTGACACCTCTCGATAATTCCCTGATTCTCCAAACTAGCAATTTCCTCTCTCACTTTCTCTCTAATTCCTAAAGGAACAGAGTATGGTACCTGACGAACGGGCTCTTCTCCTGTGGTCTCAATACTCATGACCACCTTGTCAGTGTTTCCTGGTTTGTCAGAGAATACGTCGTCGAAGTCAGACAGTATTGTATCTAATTCACTCTGTACAAACCCTTCACACACTCCCTTCAGTACACTCTTGCTCTCACTCTCTTCCTCGATCACCACATCCAATCTGTTAATATTCACTCTCGCCTTAAAGCACTTCAAGCAATTAACATGTACCACTTTACTATGCTTAATCTTCCCTATTCTGGCAATCCGGTAGTTCACAGCTCCTACCCTCTTAATGACTAAATATGGCCCTTGCCACGAATCTGACATCTTACAAGTCATCCCAGGCACTCTATATAATACTCGATCTCCTTCCTTAAATTCCCTTAATTTCGTCCCTCTATTTAAATACTGCATACGGGATTCCTTCCCCTTAGCCATACCCAAGGCTGCACTATCCCTCATAGCTTCCAATCTTTCCGACATTCTCAATACCCAATCATTCACACTTAATTTACTCGAATCACACTCATATAATCCATGATATAATGCATCTAGGGGAGTTCTAACTCTAAACCCGTAGACTAAATCAAATGGACTAAATCCAGAATCCTTGTGAGGCATCTCCCTCAATACAAACAACACAAAATTGAGTTGATCCACCCAGTCAATATTCTCATCTATGCAATTCCCTAACACTGCCTTCAAAGTACCGTGCATCCTTTCTACACATCCGTTAGACTCGGGGTGATAGGGAGAGGTTCTAACCTTCTCCACCCCGAGCCAAGAACACAACTGGTTCATGACTTTCCCACAGAACTGTGAGCCCTGGTCACTCAAGACCACTTCCGGGACAGACGTTCTGGAAAATATACTCCAAAGTCCCTCAACCACTGCTTTGGCTGTAATGCTACGTAATGGGACTGCTTCAGGCCATCTCGTGGCCAAGCACACATATGTTAAAATGAAACGACACCCCCCTTTACCCTTAGGCAATGGCCCCACTAAATCTATGGCCACTTGCTCGAAAGGTTCCGACAACACCGGTCGGTCCACAGCCGGAGCTCTTCTCGGCCTGTGTTTGCTTCTTAGCTGACATCTCTCACAGCTACCACAATAATCTATGATGTCTTTGGCCATACACGGCCACACAAAGTATCTTCCTATTAGCCTGGACACCTTGTCCGCCCCCAAATGTCCGTTCCTATCGTGTCCTAACACAAGCACACGTTTCCTAAGGCTTCTAGGTAACACTATCACTTCTCTAAACTCTTCCCAACTCACATATAATTCTCTCACTAATACTCCCTTACTCCACTTAAATCCCCTTTCATTCCTATCGGCTAATTCACGCCAATCGCTCAAACTAGAATCTTCCTTAATTTCCTTTATTAACTCCAATTTGTCCTGGCCTTCTCTAACTGGCCCTATCTCAGCAGCTATCTGTCCCAACTCCTGGCAAACAGAATCACTACCACGCAACCCCTCAAGAGGAACTGCTCTTCCCCTGACACTCTCCTCCCCTGCTTTCGCCTGGGGCTGGTCGGCTTCCGGCGCACCTTCAGCATCGTCCGCCCCGTGTCCCTCCCCCACCTTACTCAAAGTTTCAGGCATAATTAAGGGGTCAGGATGGCTACTCACAGGATCCTCGGGCTCGTGCACTCTATCGCTACCCTCACCCTCGGGCACCACCACATCCCAAGCGACACTACTTTCCACCCCCTCATGACAACGATCAGACTCAGCTTCCTTTCTAGCCATACTCCTTGTCAGGACATTGACTCTCTTACTCTCATCACACTTGTAGGACCTGATTGCCTCCCTGTAAGCCGTAGCTTCTTCCTCATCCACAAGGGAAACAGGCACTATACAGGCAACACCTACTGCTTCACTTTCATCCACAACTGTCTTCACGAGCTTCCTATAACCCCCTATCTCAAACTCACACATGAAACACCTGTGCGAGCGTTCCACTCCACCATAACCTCTCACAATTACATCACTCTCCCACACTACACCTTTAGGGACTAACTCCCTGGGAACTGACGCCAGTTCAGCACCGGAGTCAATTAGAATATCTGCATGAACTCCACACACCTTCCCTCTAGCAACATTCATGGGAACCTCGGACTCAGCACGTCTCAGAACAGACAGCTTCGTAGGCGGTTCTTTCTTGACTGGTGTCGTCCCCTTACTCTTCTGAGTACACTCGGGACTCTTGTGTCCCACCTTCCCACACACATAACAAGTTGGCACTCTTGCCACTAAGCTGCTCCCAGCTTTATCTCTCTTACACTCGTTGGCCCTGTGGCCTATCTCACCACAACTATAACACTTCACCGAAAATCCACTATTAAAACCTCCACGAACCCCACTGGTATTTCCCCCCACCCGATCCCCAACATGACCCTGGGTCTTACCCCCCTGCCCAAAGGTACTCACACTATCCTTATAATTCCTGTAGCCTCTGCTACTAGAGTCGGTAGGCCCACTACCCAAACTCTTAAAATAATTACCGGGCTGTCTCCCAGACATCCAGTCTTCAAGAGCGTCTCTTAAATTCCCCCACTCCCCAATCTTCTTAGCATCTACAAACACTTTGCCACTCTCAGGCAATACTCTCCTTAGAACTGCCAGTGCCACAGCTACTGTGCAGTCTTCCACCGTGTTACACCCTCGGAACATTCCACTCGTTGTCTTTACTAGCCAGTCAGCTATACCACCAGCTGTCATGGCTTTGAACATGTCACTATTCACACTAAGCAAATTGTTACCATAGGTAATAGCTGTCTCACCAACTGCTTTAAGCAAACCCTCCTTTATAATCTCGTAACTAGCCTCACTGTCTAAGTCTTTTGTCATACGTTTGCACAATGTCTCCGTTAATTTTGGGTACAATCTATCCCCCCAACTGTCCTCACTTACATCACCCATCCTCATGATCCTCTCAAATTTACTCAAATAGGCGTTCAATTCACTTCCCTCCTTATACATCCCTAAACCTTTCAATTTCTCATTTAACAACTCTCTCCTTTCCCTGACCCTTGTATCCTCACGCCTCTCCTTGCATCGTCTTTCATCGTCCAATGTACGTCGGGTCTCTTCCTCATCTCTACGCCTCTGCTCATCTTCTTCCCGTCTGGCTATCAGCCTCTCCTCAGCCAACCTGTGCCTTTCCTTCTCCTGCTCTAGTACCAGTCTCTGTAGTTCCATGGCCTGTGCTCTCTCCTCTCTGTCTTGGGCATCCCTTTCCCTAAGGTACTGCAACAACGCAGCAGCCGTCGACTCTTCATCTCCCCTTCTCGCCATAACCGCTTCTTCCTCTGCTCTCAACACCTCTGCCTCAGCCTCGGTATCACCCTCTTCAGGACACTTCGCACCCGTAGACCTGATCAGATAAGGTGACCGTTCTTCAGTCACTGCCTTCCTGTGAGGTCGATAAGATCCCTCACCAGTCACTCCAGCAGACTTCTTAATCCTCTTCGTCCCCCTCTCACCAATCACAGGCTCCGTCATAGAAGGCAAGTATGAACTCGTCTCCTGCTAGACACCTATGAAATGTAAAAGAAATAATGAAATAGAGCAGGTACAGGTAATTAAAATCTCACAAGCACAACAAAATGCACAAACTCAAGTTCAATCGACAACACACCAAATACGACACAACACCAATTAGAAATTAAGGTGACAATAAGGCTTTTAACACTTCGAAAATTTCACAACGAACAAACAACTAAACCCCAAATGCCAGCAGACAAGGCGGCCCAGCACTCTCCAGGTCCCCTCTGCAGACAACCCTCCTGTGCAACTTCCACCCAAACAATCCAAGGTAGCCCGCGTCGCAACACGAAATCCACCAATGTTCGCAACCGTCGAAACGAAACGAACGTGTAGCCTCTCCGTCGAAACGAGATAGCCGTTAGAATTTTAGTCCCTAAGTCGTAACAAGGTCCTGCGTATTTCTTGCTCCCAGTACCAAGGTAAGGTCGCGTCTCACTGATCCAAAGACCGTGGGTAGTTGGTTTTAGATGTTCTTTCTGAGTCTTCCTTCGGAACGTCTTCCTCGGAAGTCAGTGGTCCCTCAACACCGAATTGGGATCCCACCGCTGCCACCATATGTGGGGGGCGCGGCAATCCAAGGAATGCTTTACCTCCTCGCACCTGACAACAGCGCAGTAACTCGCTGCCACCAGAGAGCTAACATAGACAACGATCTAGCCGCAGCCGGTTGCCTATCCAACGAATTGGTACAGTCACCTCAGTACTTAGACTTTAGTTAATGTAATTAGACTCTGGCGTAGTCAGCTCGGAGTACGAGTATATATACGGAGAGCTGACTCCTCCCAAAATAACGACAACAACCAATGAAATGACTACAACAACTGACCAATGAAATGATATAACCAAATAAGTAAAAGCACGAGTTCAACTCAGTACGCATGTGTGAAGATAAATATGAATAATGTTAATGATGTTAATAATGATGATCTTCTATTCCTGTAACTCTTTATTTATTTCTTTATTTATCTTCTATCTCTACTTCTCTCTTTCTCCATCATGTGGGGATATGCCCACATCTCCCCCCTCCAAGATAAGACTGGTGCTTCCTGCACTGACATCTGACGAGTCTCCACACCTACTAAGGTTGTCAGCAACCACATTATCTGCACCAGCACGATACACAATCGTAAAATTAAACATCGACAATTTCAAACTCCAATTCATAATACGTCTATTCTCTTGACTTTTCAACATCATCCCAATTAAACCCTTGTGATCAGTCACGACAGTAAAGTGACGACCATATAGGAAATACGCAAAATGACGGACACTCTCATAAACTCCCAAACCCTCAAGTTCCTGGGCACTGTAGCTCTTCTGGGCACCCTGGAGTTGTCTGGAGAAGAAGGCAACAGGAAGTTTCTCCCCCCTACGGACCACAGACAACACCGCACCAACACCCGTACCACTGGCATCTGTGTCTAGTACAAACACGTCACTCACACATGGAACATGTAGACATACAGATGCTGATAATGAGTTACACAATGCGCGGAAAGCATCTAACATAACACTCGTCCAACTCACCCTCCCAGACATCGCCGTAGACGTGTGAGGAGTGAGGACAGAGGACCATCGATGAAAACCTGGAACAAACCGACGATAAAATCCTACCAACCCCAAGAAAGCTCTCAATTGCTTCCTGGTTTGAGGGACAGGATGGTCCTTAATAGCAGCAACTCTAGCTGCAGGCACTGACACCTTGCCATCACCAATCTGGTGGCCTAAAAATTCTAGTGTCCTCTTACCAAACTGACACTTCGTTCTCTTGCAGGTGAGACCTGCCTCTCTCAATACCTCCAACACCTTCCTTAGATGACACACATGCTCTTCCCAGCATGACGAAACTACCAAAATATCGTCTATATAGACTCTCGAGAATTCATTGCAATCTACCAACACCTCCTCCATCAACCTTTGGAATACTGACGGAGCATTTGTCAACCCAAAAGGCATCCTAATGTACCTATACTTTCCAAAGGGACATATAAAGCTAGTCTTGTCCCGATCCTCCACTTTCACTACCACCTGATGGAAACCTTTGGCTAAGTCTATCTTAGACAAGACTCGGCCACCACCCACTTTCTCAACCATCTCATTAAATGAGGGAATATAATATGGTTCCTTGACTGTTTGCTGGTTCAATTTGCGATAATCTACGCACAATCTCAATGATCCGTCCGGCTTCCTGACCGGCACAAGAGGTGAAGCCCACTTGCTTTGACACCTCTCGATAATTCCCTGATTCTCCAAACTAGCAATTTCCTCTCTCACTTTCTCTCTAATTCCTAAAGGAACAGAGTATGGTACCTGACGAACGGGCTCTTCTCCTGTGGTCTCAATACTCATGACCACCTTGTCAGTGTTTCCTGGTTTGTCAGAGAATACGTCGTCGAAGTCAGACAGTATTGTATCTAAGTCGCTCTGTACAAACCCTTCACACACTCCCTTCAGTACACTCTTGCTCTCACTCTCTTCCTCGATCACCACATCCAATCTGTTAATATTCACTCTCGCCTTAAAGCACTTCAAGCAATTAACATGTACCACTTTACTATGCTTAATCTTCCCTATTCTGGCAATCCGGTAGTTCACAGCTCCTACCCTCTTAATGACTAAATATGGCCCTTGCCACGAATCTGACATCTTACAAGTCATCCCAGGCACTCTATATAATACTCGATCTCCTTCCTTAAATTCCCTTAATTTCGTCCCTCTATTTAAATACTGCATACGGGATTCCTTCCCCTTAGCCATACCCAAGGCTGCACTATCCCTCATAGCTTCCAATCTTTCCGACATTCTCAATACCCAATCATTCACACTTAATTTACTCGAATCACACTCATATAATCCATGATATAATGCATCTAGGGGAGTTCTAACTCTAAACCCGTAGACTAAATCAAATGGACTAAATCCAGAATCCTTGTGAGGCATCTCCCTCAATACAAACAACACAAAATTGAGTTGATCCACCCAGTCAATATTCTCATCTATGCAATTCCCTAACACTGCCTTCAAAGTACCGTGCATCCTTTCTACACATCCGTTAGACTCGGGGTGATAGGGAGAGGTTCTAACCTTCTCCACCCCGAGCCAAGAACACAACTGGTTCATGACTTTCCCACAGAACTGTGAGCCCTGGTCACTCAAGACCACTTCCGGGACAGACGTTCTGGAAAATATACTCCAAAGTCCCTCAACCACTGCTTTGGCTGTAATGCTACGTAATGGGACTGCTTCAGACCATCTCGTGGCCAAGCACACATATGTTAAAATGAAACGACACCCCCCTTTACCCTTAGGCAATGGCCCCACTAAATCTATGGCCACTTGCTCGAAAGGTTCCGACAACACCGGTCGGTCCACAGCCGGAGCTCTTCTCGGCCTGTGTTTGCTTCTTAGCTGACATCTCTCACAGCTACCACAATAATCTATGATGTCTTTGGCCATACACGGCCACACAAAGTATCTTCCTATTAGCCTGGACACCTTGTCCGCCCCCAAATGTCCGTTCCTATCGTGTCCTAACACAAGCACACGTTTCCTAAGGCTTCTAGGTAACACTATCACTTCTCTAAACTCTTCCCAACTCACATATAATTCTCTCACTAATACTCCCTTACTCCACTTAAATCCCTTTTCATTCCTATCGGCTAATTCACGCCAATCGCTCAAACTAGAATCTTCCTTAATTTCCTTTATTAACTCCAATTTGTCCTGGCCTTCTCTAACTGGCCCTATCTCAGCAGCTATCTGTCCCAACTCCTGGCAAACAGAATCACTACCACGCAACCCCTCAAGAGGAACTGCTCTTCCCCTGACACTCTCCTCCCCTGCTTTCGCCTGGGGCTGGTCGGCTTCCGGCGCACCTTCAGCATCGTCCGCCCCGTGTCCCTCCCCCACCTTACTCAAAGTTTCAGGCATAATTAAGGGGTCAGGATGGCTACTCACAGGATCCTCGGGCTCGTGCACTCTATCGCTACCCTCACCCTCGGGCACCACCACATCCCAAGCGACACTACTTTCCACCCCCTCATGACAACGATCAGACTCAGCTTCCTTTCTAGCCATACTCCTTGTCAGGACATTGACTCTCTTACTCTCATCACACTTGTAGGACCTGATTGCCTCCCTGTAAGCCGTAGCTTCTTCCTCATCCACAAGGGAAACAGGCACTATACAGGCAACACCTACTGCTTCACTTTCATCCACAACTGTTTTCACGAGCTTCCTATAACCCCCTATCTCAAACTCACACATGAAACACCTGTGCGAGCGTTCCACTCCACCATAACCTCTCACAATTACATCACTCTCCCACACTACACCTTTAGGGACTAACGCCCTGGGAACTGACGCCAGTTCAGCACCGGAGTCAATTAGAATATCTGCATGAACTCCACACACCTTCCCTCTAGCAACATTCATGGGAACCTCGGACTCAGCACGTCTCAGAACAGACAGCTTCGTAGGCGGTTCTTTCTTGACTGGTGTCGTCCCCTTACTCTTCTGAGTACACTCGAGACTCTTGTGTCCCACCTTCCCACACACATAACAAGTTGGCACTCTTGCCACTAAGCTGCTCCCAGCTTTATCTCTCTTACACTCGTTGGCCATGTGGCCTATCTCACCACAACTATAACACTTCACCGAAAATCCACTATTAAAACCTCCACGAACCCCACTGGTATTTCCCCCCACTCGATCCCCAACATGACCCTGGGTCTTACCCCCCTGCCCAAAGGTACTCACACTATCCTTATAATTCCTGTAGCCTCTGCTACTAGAGTCGGTAGGCCCACTACCCAAACTCTTAAAATAATTACCGGGCTGTCTCCCAGACATCCAGTCTTCAAGAGCGTCTCTTAAATTCCCCCACTCCCCAATCTTCTTAGCATCTACAAACACTTTGCCACTCTCAGGCAATACTCTCCTTAGAACTGCCAGTGCCACAGCTACTGTGCAGTCTTCCACCGTGTTACACCCTCGGAACATTCCACTCGTTGTCTTTACTAGCCAGTCAGCTATACCACCAGCTGTCATGGCTTTGAACATGTCACTATTCACACTAAGCAAATTGTTACCATAGGTAATAGCTGTCTCACCAACTGCTTTAAGCAAACCCTCCTTTATAATCTCGTAACTAGCCTCACTGTCTAAGTCTTTTGTCATACGTTTGCACAATGTCTCCGTTAATTTTGGGTACAATCTATCCCCCCAACTGTCTTCACTTACATCACCCATCCTCATGATCCTCTCAAATTTACTCAAATAGGCGTTCAATTCACTTCCCTCCTTATACATCCCTAAACCTTTCAATCTCTCATTTAACAACTCTCTCCTTTCCCTGACCCTTGTATCCTCATGCCTCTCCTTGCATCGTCTTTCGTCGTCCAATGTACGTCGGGTCTCTTCCTCATCTCTACGCCTCTGCTCATCTTCTTCCCGTCTGGCTATCAGCCTCTCCTCAGCCAACCTGTGCCTTTCCTTCTCCTGCTCTAGTACCAGTCTCTGTAGTTCCATGGCCTGTGCTCTCTCCTCTCTGTCTTGGGCATCCCTTTCCCTAAGGTACTGCAACAACGCAGCAGCCGTCGACTCTTCATCTCCCCTTCTCGCCATAACCGCTTCTTCCTCTGCTCTCAACACCTCTGCCTCAGCCTCGGTATCACCCTCTTCAGGACACTTCGCACCCGTAGACCTGATCAGATAAGGTGACCGTTCTTCAGTCACTGCCTTCCTGTGAGGTCGATAAGATCCCTCACCAGTCACTCCAGCAGACTTCTTAATCCTCTTCGTCCCCCTCTCACCAATCACAGGCTCCGTCATAGAAGGCAAGTATGAACTCGTCTCCTGCTAGACACCTATGAAATGTAAAAGAAATAATGAAATAGAGCAGGTACAGGTAATTAAAATCTCACAAGCACAACAAAATGCACAAACTCAAGTTCAATCGACAACACACCAAATACGGCACAACACCAATTAGAAATTAAGGTGACAATAAGGCTTTTAACACTTCGAAAATTTCACAACGAACAAACAACTAAACCCCAAATGCCAGCAGACAAGGCGGCCCAGCACTCTCCAGGTCCCCTCTGCAGACAACCCTCCTGTGCAACTTCCACCCAAACAATCCAAGGTAGCCCGCGTCGCAACACGAAATCCACCAATGTTCGCAACCGTCGAAACGAAACGAACGTGTAGCCTCTCCGTCGAAACGAGATAGCCGTTAGAATTTTAGTCCCTAAGTCGTAACAAGGTCCTGCGTATTTCTTGCTCCCAGTACCAAGGTAAGGTCGCGTCTCACTGATCCAAAGACCGTGGGTAGTTGGTTTTAGATGTTCTTTCTGAGTCTTCCTTCGGAACGTCTTCCTCGAAAGTCAGTGGTCCCTCAACACCGAATTGGGATCCCACCGCTGCCACCATATGTGGGGGGCGCGGCAATCCAAGGAATGCTTTACCTCCTCGCACCTGACAACAGCACAGTAACTCGCTGCCACCAGAGAGCTAACATAGACAACGATCTAGCCGCAGCCGGTTGCCTATCCAACGAATTGGTACAGTCACCTCAGTACTTAGACTTTAGTTAATGTAATTAGACTCTGGCGTAGTCAGCTCGGAGTACGAGTATATATACGGAGAGCTGACTCCTCCCAAAATAACGACAACAACCAATGAAATGACTACAACAACTGACCAATGAAATGATATAACCAAATAAGTAAAAGCACGAGTTCAACTCAGTACGCATGTGTGAAGATAAATATGAATAATGTTAATGATGTTAATAATGATGATCTTCTATTCCTGTAACTCTTTATTTATTTCTTTATTTATCTTCTATCTCTACTTCTCTCTTTCTCCATCATGTGGGGATATGCCCACAATTGAGATTATCAGAATGGTTGATGTTTGATACTACAAAAGTTACCATTAATAAGGTTAGAGAGTTATTTTGTATTTGTTTGCTGAAATCCAAGGACCAGCAGAGAAATTTGAGAAGAAAATGTAAGGAAAACTACAAAATTAACCTGGGAGTTTTGTTCTACCATTCTAAGAGGAATAATGATTGGAAGCAAGTACCAAGATCACGAGAACAATGTGACAGAGTGATTGAGTCTTGCCATTCTCTTCTAGAAGTTAATATCGAGTGTTAGCTATCATACAGCTAAAAGTATCTGTGTGAGTTTTTTTCTATGCAAATAGCAAAGAGATTGTCAACTAGCTTAAACAAGCTAATATTAAGGCTATTCACAAAACGAATAACTAAAGTACAAACTGAGTTAAACTTGAAGAGAATGCTTTAGATGACTCTTGAAGGCTATAGGTGAGAAGAAAGACCCACCAAGCTCTCAGGGAGAGAATTCCAGAGTGAGACGGAACTGACAAAAAAGGAGGAACAGTGATAGTGGGAACAAACAGAGGGGATGAAAATAGGACAAGAATTGGGGTGACAAACAAAAGTATAAGGAAAGGTGATTATTTTAATACATTATTTATCTAGCTGATGGTATGCAATTTCTTATTGCCAAGTTTGATAATAAACAATCTATATTATTCCGTCCTTACACCTTGTCATTTGGGACGTGATAAAACATAAAATTGCGGAAAGATTTTATTGGAAAATGCTATGGAAAGATGTGTAGATGTACATACACACACTTGCAGTATTTGCCAGAAAACCAATGATGCCACATTTTGTATGGAGGCTGCATTTCAGTTAAGGCTAAAGTATGGTGGCACGTATGTTTTATAATTCTCACTGACTACAACAAATATTATCACATCACACTTTCTTTCTCAGCCTTTATTTGTTTTCTTTTTTTGTTTTGTTTTTGTTTTGTTTTTTGTCTTCAGATGACTTTTCACTTGTTTTTTAAAACTACACAGAATTAAAAAAATGCTGTTATGTGGGTTCAACATAGGGCTACTTATTTGATGCACAAGCACTCTCACACCTGAGCTAAGACAGCCAATGGATTCCTAAATGTTTGGCTATTATGGGGGTCGAACCAAGGACCACTTACTGAACACACAAGCATTATAACCATTGAGCTAAGACAACCAACAGGCAACTGAACATTTTAATTCTGTATTTATATTGTTGTCTCAATAGCTTAACATAAATTTTTGTCTGAAAAAGATTCATTTCATCTGTGAATTTTTTTGCTCTACTAATTTATTACTTCACTCCTATTTCTTGTACATGTACTCTGTACTATTAATTCTGTATTATTTAATTGCAGTCTGGATTTAGTTACCATAGTGTTCCTGGGCAACTACAGAGGACTTCATTATGTAGTGAAAATGTCTAGTTATTAACTATAATTTAATTTGTAGAAAAATTTGAATTTCATCTTTTCTTCACCCCTCATTTCTTTTCTCAGCATTTCAGGTGAGGTCATACCGCTAAACTGTTTATGGTGAATGTTATGGGGATATTTTTCATGAATTTTCAATTTAAAAATTATATTATACAGAATCCTGTCATTCTCTTATTTGTTTTGTGATAACAGAATAATATTGACTTGACTTGCCAAAATGTTGGTCTTGGAAGAATATGTCGAAATCAACTATATTGGATTAGAGAGTTGCAGCAGTTTGTGTCTGATCGTCAAAGCATAGTTTCTGGGGAATGGCTTACAGATGCAGTTAGTTATTGATGTGGCCCAAGAGTTGTTGAAAGAGCACTTTCCTGAAATTGGAGGATTGCAAAGGACGACACTTGGACAGACCTTGGCTTTTGCTGTTGAGAGAGGTGAATTTGTGCAAATTTTGAATCTCAGGGATAACCACTGAGTTAGAATTTCGAGCATTTGGTGTTCACCAAATCATCTGAATATTATGACTCAATACCTGATAGGGATATTTCATCAAGAGCAAAGCTACAAATTGCTGCATTGCTTTGTACTGAAGCTAAAGCAATAACATTGAAATTTCCTGATGTCCAAATTCAACATGGGGTATCTGACTGTGGATTTTTTTCTATTGCATTTGCAATAACATTATGTACTGGATTTTACCCAGCAGAAATCAAGTATGATCAAAGATAATTTAGAAATCATCTCTTGCAGTGTATTCAAAAACTGATAATTTAACTCCTTTCTTTTGCATTCTTATTAAGAAGCGACCTCAGTCAGGACACTGTCAAGTTGTTCCCATATATTGCCAATGCAGACAACTTGAAAGTGGCAATTATGGTCCAATGTGATTAATGCAAGGTATGGTATCATGAGGAGTGTGTGGACTTTCCTGCTAATATCAACAATATATCATGGTATTGCCCTAACTGCTGATATATCCGTGTATAATGCATGAATTATTACTGTCATACCCATAAATTCATCATAAATTACTAACATTACTTTGACAGACACAGTATATTATCATGAACTACACTATCTTGTCCAACACACTAGAGTTAAAAAATAATAATGACTTTAACACATTGGTAGCTTTTGTTTTGATACAGAATACATAAGTTTTTAATGGTTTAGCTATAGTTTAAAATTCTATAACTGCCAATAGCTAACTATATATTTTAAGTAAAATACTATAGCTATGACTTTGATAAAATACTTTTAAAACTAAACATAACTGTTATTGAATTAGAAAACTGTCACTATAAATAATTATAACAAAATTAGAAAAAACTCTGATTTACGTCAACAAAATCTAGTAAAGAACTATAACTGTAGCACTAAATCAACATAAACAACTATAGCTAATTATATTACTTCAGAAGACTCAAATGCTAGTGACTTGTTAGATAACGCAAACTGGAGATAATTGCAAATATATTTCTGGAACGTTCTGCCTTCTGACAAATCTGCAACAAAAACTGCCTCTATCAGGAGGCATGACTTTAGAAAGAATCTGCAAAAGATGTCTGGGCAGATGGCACATATAGTCTTACAGCAATCCATAGCATCTGGTCTAAATTTACCATCACATTTGGAAGACCTGGGGATCACATAGGCGGCAGAAGCGGTGGCGTTGAACTAAAACATGAACTACAGAAACATGAGGCAAGGGTGCAGTACCACTTGAAACCGCAGCGCTAAACCGCAGAAGGAGTTATGCTATGTATTTATTTCTTGTTGTCTGATGTATGCTTACTTTGTTGTTGCAGTTGAAACAGACACCAACAGACAGCTCTTATAAACCAAGTTTCAAGAAAAAAGACCGACCAGGAACGGAGGGTACAAACATTAAGGCTGTTCAGCGAAATAAAGGGGCGACCGTTGCAGTTACGAAGTCGATTTTTTTTTCCAGCGGTAGCCTAGGGGCTTCCCCACAACATTTACAACGCCGTATTTTTGATACTAGAAAATGCTCGTGTAGCATTGGTTGGGCGAGCGAGCGAAGTTCTGGGGAAATGTTGACACTTTCAATTGCATTGGGGTCGTTTGATTTGAATTTGCATTGGTTTTCTTCCTGCAGGTTGCCAAATCTGAATTCACATCTCATTATTAGTAGTAGAATATGTAATGACATATAAAGGGGGAAATGATGATTGGTAAAGGGTAAAGAATGGTACTCCTCATGATAAAGTAACAATGATAACAAAATAATGTGTAAAGTACAGAAAAGGGGAAAAGGGGGGAAACGTGTAAAGGGGAAACATGTAAAGGGGGAACCGTGTAAAGGGGAAACATGTAAAGGGGGGAAACGTGTAAAGGGGGAAATGGGGATGGGGGATACTCTGAAGTGTCCACATGCTAAGCATGCTCGTGTAGCATTGGTTGGGCGAGCCAGCGAAGTTCTGGAATGCGCGCGCGCGTTTAAACGACCACGTATTCAGTTTAAACGACCACGTATGCGCGCGCGCGTTTAAACGACGACGTATTCATGCGCGCGCGTTTAAACGACGACGTATTCAGGATTTCCATAGACTACATCTTAGAGTTGCTCGCTCGCTTCGCTCGCTCGCCAATTAGTATTTGTTTTCCTTTTTTTTAAATATTTTTATATTATTTTTTTTTGTATCCTATTTAAAAGAAAAAACTCGTTGTAATGTTTTTTTAAAGGTGGCTTGTACCCCGTGTACAAAATATGAGTTCATTCTGGGCATCCAGTACTTCTGAATATCGATTTTTAGGTACGAAAGCTAACTAGTGATTCGTATTCATTTAATTCTTCAACTCCGCCCCCCAACTCTGAGCTCTCAATTTATTGTGGGCAAAATTCCGGGTGGTGGCGGCTCTAATTAGAACTGGTAAGCAAACACAAAAGAAGAGTTACTGTGCGAGTGAGGCCCGCGTGGAAGATTACAAGACTTCTGGAATGTACTGAAGGGTCCTAGACGATGAAGAAGCGGCGGCGTATTAATGGCGCCTGGAGTCACTCGTTTAGAATCTGCTTTGGTGTCTTTGGAGAGCTTGATAGAAGGTTGGTGTAGCGGGTAGAAGTTAGAAGCAGTTTCAGTGTGTTAACTTCAACTTCTCAGGAATTTTTGGTGCTATTTTTTTTTCTATCCCTGTTACTGTTGTGATGGATGAATAATAAATATATTATGATATTTGCACACCATTAAAAGAAAATGTGAATTATTTATTTACTAATGTTATTTTCTTTCTACAATAATATATATTTATCAATTAGGCTGTTTTATTGATTTATTTAAAATAAGACCTGAGTCAAATTTTAGATCATAGTACTTTGTCTAATCTAACTCAACAGGAGAGAAAGGTGCTGGCATGCTCTTCATAGAAATAGATGAGCTCCCATTATGAGTAGGCACAACTCCTTGGTTCTAGGGTACAAATGGCAAGTTCACAACAAAAAAGCAGAAGACATGGCTTCCTTGTTTTCCAGAGGAGAGAATAGTAGACCTTCGGCTCTCCTAAGAAGTCATGCCTCCTGAAGGGAAGAATACTACATCCTGGTTATTTAGAAGAGAGGACATGGCACTCCAATAGAGAGGTCAATGAGAAGGCACAGCTCCTTGGATCCCCTTGATAGTATTGCATACTTCAGAACCTTATAATTTTGTTCATTTCATATTGTATTTGATTATGGCCGTGCTACTATGGAGTTATGATTTTATAATATGTGACAGTGCCTAGGAAAAGGGACCTTTTCCGTAACAAAGTGAAAAATGAGTTATTCATACCACTGTGTAGAGCACTTCTTATGGAGTATTTTGATATCAAGTTTATAGGCAGGCGCTCCTTGGTTCACTAATTATACGAGCGGCAATCTGACCATTTTGAGCACAGTTATTTCGAGAAAACTGCAATTAAAACTTCTTATTCAATTTCTCGCGGAGTTAACGTTGAATTCCGTAATCTAACCGGAAGTCCGCGTTACGGGTTACGTAAGACTGTTACTTATGCTTGGAAAATGGTGGCGATCAGCTGAACGGCAGTAAGTTATAGTTGGGGCCTCCTACTTCATTGATGGGGGAGGCCTTACTCAGTTTAGACCCTACATTGTGTAAGGGTACTAGACGGGTATGTCTTTAAATAGCACTGGATGCGTATAGACATAATTTTGCAGGCCGTTTTGTGCTTTTTTTTTTTTTCTTCTGTTTCCAACAGTTTGATAGTTACAGTAAGTCATTGATACAGTCACTCTTTTAGAAATGATCAAACTAGCTTGGTTTGTTAGTTCACTGGCTAGCTAAGTTTAGGATTATATTTGTCTTGCAGCCAGCTTGTTGCCTGTTTTGGAACAAATGAACAATAGGAATCTCTTTAAATCAATGAACAAAAATGATGGACTTTCAAAATGTGTTGCCTTCTCTTGTTGTAGTGTGACAGAAGTCCTCATCATCACTGAAACCTTTGTCCTGTCAGAGACTTGCTGATTCTTCTATTGTCTTCACAAAAGTAGTCCCAGGACTCTCCAGGTCTGCAGGCTCCAACTACAAGACTCCATAAATGTGACCGGTTTTGGGAAAATCGGCCTAAACGCGGCAAACAATTTTTTTCAGTATCCCCGGGTAAAGCCTTATGGGTCGATTTTTTTCGAAAAAATTTTTAAGGCAGAAATGGATAGACACCAGTTAGCTCTAGCTTATGACGCAGTTGTAAGCTCTGGCGTGCTCTAGAACTCACACTAGGAGGCTAGAAACACTAGCCGGTTGGACTCGTGTACGGAGAGTTGCTAAGAAATTATTGGCGGGCTTTTCACTAACAGCCGGGAAAAAACTGTAGCTAACTAATTCACTTACTATTCTACATAATTCACGTACTCACGCAATTCTCGTCATCATAGTTTCTTAAGGAGCCCTGCATTAAGCCTTTTAGACTTCTTTCAATCCGCCTGTAACCGGTTCATTCCATAGTGTCCCGGAGACATGCAGTAATAGTATACGGACACAAGGCACGCCCCCTGACCTTAGCAACGCCTTTACCCGGCGTTTTTTCGAAATCAGCAATAATAAGTTTAGCAAAAATACTGAAGTGTTGTAGTGCGTAGGGCGAAGACGGCTTGTGCTACAGCTTCCAAATTAGGAGGACGGCATCCCAAGGCCCCGTGCAGCCTACTGGTAGAATAAATTAGAAAACTTTGGATGCCGCGTTTAGGCCGATTTTCCCAAAACCGGTCACAAATAGCAACATCAACCTATATAGCTTGATTATTCACATTTACTATTTCTATTCTGTTGCTGCAATGCTAACAAAAACTTATAAGAATATTTACCCACGATTATCCGAGGTAGGGGTAATTTGTTGCTGGGCAACAAATTGAATTCGCCCACGATTTTCAATTACTCGCGGGTTGGATTTCCGTGCACGCACGGAAGGTCAAAATAGAGAGTAAAAGGTGACTGTGTTTAAACAGGGCGCTCGGACCTTTAACAACGGTTTCAGCCACTCAAATTTGGTGTCAGTGTAGCTAAAGGGTAGGAGATACCTGTGGGCCAATAAAAAGAAAACCAAAAAAAAATTTTTTTGTCGGTGTTTGGGCTCTACTGTACATTTTTGATGTTACGTAAAAGGTCCCTTTTCCTAGGCACTGTCACATATTGTTTAGTAATATTTTTCAGATAGTGAACAAATATTAATTATCTCCACTGCTGCTTCTGCCCTACAGTACTGGTAGTCCTTTGAGATGAAAGCTCTGTGTGGTAAATTGTTTGGTACAGTTAATTGGTACGTGTTCAAATTGTGCGCGAGTCTCGTACAATAGTCAGTTCGCGGAGAGTAAATTGGATCGAGTTACGGGCGGGTTTTGTGGTATTTTATTGAATCGCATAATTACCGCAGGTTCCGGTGGTACTGCACCCTTAATTGTGTTAAATCGTTAATGATTGGTTGTGTACTATGCTAATAGGTGCTTGTAATAAAAAATCAGTGCAGTTGTGGGGGAGGGGGGGGGAACTTTGGCTAATAGCTAAATTTCATAATATTTGGTTCTAATATATATAGGCTCCTCCTAAAATTACTAGCCTCCCCCTTGTATGTGGCTAATTGTGTTCTCTTGTGTGGTACATTTTCTTTTGTTTATTAAATAACATGAATAAAGGAGAGAAGATGGGTAATATAAAGATATGTTTTCATTCATTCACTCCCTCATTCATTCACTCATTTTATTCCTTCCATTTTACACAGTTTTAATTTGCCCTTACTGTACGTACTGCAGGTGATGTAGACATTATATTAGGCTAGAGAGTGTATCAATAACGAAAATGGGTGTGGCTGTATTAAACATTGGTAAGTAGGCCGTAAGCGGTCGGTTATCTAGCGACAACACCCAGAATTGTAGTGATTTAAGGGTGCTCGCACATAGCAACGCTCGGGCTGCTTAATTAAGCTCTAACCTCCAAACCGAGGAGTTGTAGGGGAAGTGGGCGGACCTTAAATAACCCGTGCATACATAGATTAGAGCTGATGAGAGAATTTGCAAAATGAACAAAAATAAGCTGTATAAGGACCTATCAAAATAATTTCTTGTTTATCATCCGAAAATTTCAAAAAATTGGAGAGGGTGGGAGGCTTTTTTTTTTTTTAAGTTTCAAAATTACTTTTTTTAAAAGTGAAATCACAACCAGATGTGTCTGGGAAAAGAAAAAATGGTATATAGGACAGTTGTTTTTTAGTCCTTTGGTTTAAACTGCCGTGTTCATTTGGCTGGGGGACGTTTGCCACACGTTGTTGCTCTTCTAGCCACGCGAGCTCCCTGTAGTGCCAGATTAAGAAGAGACATAATTCGCTCGGCTGGATTTTTCCAGCTATTGTAAGGTGGAGTTTTGATAGCACAAAGAAAATCCAAATCCAAATGAAGGAACAAGCAGATCATTGCAATTTGAACAGAAGGGTAGTTACTGCGATGGTCTGGACCACCATCTGTGTAGAGCAATAGGATGGGTGTGGTAAACTTATGACTAATTATTTCTTGTTATTTCCTGTTTGGTTTTGTAATCATTGTCACTGCTATAAATGTATTCACTCTTGTGCACTTTAACGATTGATCTTTTAAATCTTAAATATTGTTTGGTCACACAGCGACAGTGTAGTAACAAGAATACTACATACTGGCGACGAGGATGGCTGCATCTCACGGACAGTTGCATCCCTTGATAGCAGCATTGAAGATTGGTCAACATTTATCGAAAGAGCTGAACTCTATTTCGATGCGAATGATATTACGGTAGACGCTAAAAAACGTGGCGTACTACTATCGTCCTGTGGGCCCAAAACGTTCACAATGATCAAAAGTATTGTGGCACCCGCAAAGCCTGCTGACGTGCCATACAAAGACTTGGAGGAAATTATCGGTGGCCATTACAACTCGAAGCCTAAGCAGTCCGCGCAACGTTGCCTATTTAACTCTCGCTCGCGCAAGCCGGAGGAGTCGGTGGCGACATTCGTAAATGAACTGAAAAAATTAGCCGAACATTGTGGATTTGAAAGTGCGGACAAGCTAAACGAGAATCTCCGTGATCGCCTTATTTGCGGCATTAATGACGAGCGCTGGCAAAAGCGTCTACTCGCTGAAGATAAGCCGGACTACAAGAAAGTGTATGATTTGGCCCTAACCTTGGAAGTCCCAGGGCAATTCGCACAAAGTTCACAAGATTGACCGCGGTGGCTCCAAAGAAGGAGGAGCTGTGGCATGTTATCGTTGTGGTGGGAAGAACCATAGCCAGGCCTACTGTTATCATCGTCACGCCGTTTGCCACAACTGTGGGAAGAAAGGACATATTGGTCGTGTCTGCCGCAGCAAAGGAAAACCTCAACAGCACCGCGATAATCCTCAACCGCAGCAGCGTGGGAAGAAATCAACAAATCGGAATTATCGCTTAGAAGACGAACGTCCTTCAGCATCTGCAGACATTTCAGATTCGGAATACACTTTTTACGCAGTTAAAGCTGAAAAAACCAAGCCAATTACGGTCATAGTGCTCTTGAACAGCGTAGAAGTAGAAATGGAAGTAGACAAGGGAGCTTCATTTTCCATTATTAGTGAACGCACCCATCGAAGTCTATGGCCCAACAGTCCCACATTAGAGAAGTCAGACATCAGGCTTACCACGTATACTGGGGAAGCAGTTCCAGTCCTCGGTTCGATCGACGTCGAAGTTTCGTACAACAATCAAAAGGAAAATTTAAAACTTCAAGTTGTTGGAAATGACGGTCCCACACTCTTGGGCAGAGATTGGCTGAAAACACGTACGCTCGATTGGCCTCGATTGAATCTACTGCAGCAAGCACCTGAAAAATGGAAAGAATTAGCGGAGAAATTCGAGGACGTGTTCAAGGAAGAATTGGGTCACATTAAAGGTTACAAAGCCTCTATACAATTGAAGGACAACGCAAAGTCAAGCTTCTACAAAGCACGGAACGTACCCTACGCACTGAAGGAAAAAGTCGAGATTGAACTTGACCGCTTAGAGAGAGATGGAGTAATCGAGAAAGTATCTACTTCACAATGGGCAGCACCGATTGTGCCGGTGGTAAAGAAAGACGGCTCAATACGCGTGTGCGGGGACTACAAGCTGACAGTTAATTTAGCTGCAATAGTTGACTGCTATCCTCTTCCCAAAATTGACGATATTTTTGCATCTCTAGCTGGAGGCAAAACGTTGACGAAGCTCGACTTGGCTCACGCTTACAATCAGATCGAGCTAGATGATGAAGCAAAGCGCCTAATGACGATAAACACGTCGAAAGGTCTCTATCAATATAATTGTCTTCCGTTCGGAGTAGCTTCAGCACCTGCTATGTTTCAGCGTACAATGGAGACTGTGTTACAAGGGATTCCAGGTGTATCGGTTTACATTGACGACATTCTCGTTTCTGGAAAAACTGACGATGAACATTTGCAAAACCTACAAGAAGTGCTGAAACGTTTAGAAAAAGTCGGAGCTCTCCTGAAGCACAGCAAGTGTTTCTTTATGCTACCAGCTGTGGAATACCTGGGACATCGAATCTCTGAACAGGGACTCCGACCCACCATGAAGAAAGTCCAAGCAATTCAGTTGGCCCCAGCTCCATCAGACATAAGCAGTTAAAATCATTTTTGGGGTTGATTAATTAATACAGTAAATTCTTACCAAATTTATCACATACTCTCTCTCCCTTATACAGGCTATTACAGACCAAGGTTCCATGGCACTGGGGAGAAGAGCAACAGAGGGCTTTCGAAGCAGCCAAGAAGCAACTAACTACAGATCAAGTTTTGGTTCACTATGATCAGGAGAAGCCCATCATTCTGGCCTGCGATGCATCTCCATATGGACTTGGTGCAGTTCTTTCCCACCAGATGGAAGACGGAACAGAAAAACCTATATCATTTGCATCCAGATCACTCGCTCCAGCTGAGAAAGTCTATTCTCAGTTGGAAAAAGAAGCCCTAGCTATTGTGTTTGGGGTAAAACGGTTCCACCAATATATTTATGGCCGAAAATTTGTGATTTTTTCAGATAACAAGCCACTAGAGGGTCTGTTGAAGGAGACAAAGGCAGTTCCAGTTATGGCGTCAGCAAGGATTCAGCGCTGGGCTCTCTCCATGGCAGGATACGATTACCACATCAAGTTCAAGAAAGGACAAGACAATGGAAACGCTGATTTGCTTAGCCGACTACCCTTACCTGAGTGTCCTACTGTGATACCAGACCCTGGAGAGACACTGCTGTTGATGGAAGCATTGGAATCCTCTATTGTCACAGCATCTCAAATCAAGAACTGGACAGCTACAGACCCCGTACTTTCTAAGGTGAAGGACTTAATTCTACAAGGGAAAAGACCACCCAACAGTGAGGAATTTAAACCTTATCATGTGAGATATACAGAATTGAGTGTGCATGAGGGTTGTCTGCTTTGGGGAAGTAGAGTAGTAGTTCCTCCTAAAGGTCTCTCAAAAATGATTGAAGAGTTACATGAAAGTCATCCTGGTATTTGCCGAATGAAGAGCTTTGCTCGATCATATCTATGGTGGCCTAATATGAATCATGAATTAGAGGTTAGAGTACAGACTTGTAATGTTTGCCAGATGAGTCGACCTGCAGATAAACCAGTTCCAGTACACCCTTGGGAATTTCCAAAGAGACCTTGGGTTAGACTCCATTTGGACTATGCTGGTCCAGTGGGAGGAAAATACTTTTTAGTACTAATTGATGCCTATTCAAAATGGCTGGAGGTCAAAGTGGTGTCAACAGCCACATCAAGTGCTACTATTCAGCATATTCGCAACATTTTTTCTACTCATGGACTTCCAGAAGTCCTCATATCCGACAATGGTTCTTGCTTCACAAGCCAAGAATTTAAGCAGTTTACAAAGCTAAATGGTATTCGACACGTCTGCACTGCTCCATACCACCCCGCTTCAAATAGTCAGGCAGAACGTGCAGTAAAAATCGTGAAGGGAGCTTTAAAAAATCGTTCAACAGAAACTTTAGACACGTACTTGTCGAGATTTTTATTTCACTATCGTCTCACTCCTCAGACGACAACTGGTAGATCACCTTCTGAATTATTGCTGGGCAGACGTCCGTGATGTCAGTTAGATTTGGCCAAGCCTAACTTTCACCATCACATGGAAACTAAGCAAAGTATTCCAATGTCTAGAGGAGGAGGGAAGGAAGAGCATCTTGGAATTGGCAGTAAAGTTTTAGCTAAAAACTTCAGCACGGGACAAGCATGGTTGCCTGGAACTATTTCCGAAGCAAGTGGTCCAAAATCATATATTGTGGAAACAACCGATTGTCGTCTACTTAGACGTCATGTAAACCATATTCGCTTATGTCACTCTTCTCTAACTACTGCCATAGAATCGACTGATCCAGATGATTGGTCAGACTCAGTACCAGCTACTGCAAGTTTAACAACATCTATGGAGCAAGCTTCACATCCTCCAGCAAGTTCTTCAACACGTCCACTTCGTCGCTCTCATCGTGCAAGACGACCTCCCTCATATTTAATTAATGAGAAAACATCCTAAAAGGGGAGGAAGTGTGGTAAACTTATGACTAATTATTTCTTGTTATTTCCTGTTTGGTTTTGTAATCATTGTCACTGCTATAAATGTATTCACTCTTGTGCACTTTAACGATTGATCTATTAAATCTTAAATATTGTTGGGTCACACAGCGACAGTGTAGTAACAAGAATACTACAATGGGATTCGTGTTTTCGGTTTCCAAAATCTTGCACAGTTCAGTAGCATGGCGAATAGGCGATGAACTCTGAAAAGCACTTCCCTTAAGACCAGCAAAAACCCTCCCATGGTAGAAAGTTGATCCAGCTGTCCTGAGCTATAGCTAGTATAAAGATCAGCTATGCTGCTTCCCTCTGCTACACTGCATCCATACCAGGTTTCAGAATATAGGCACCATTTCTGATCCGAACTATGACAAACACCATGCTCTTCTAATTGGTGCACACTAATATTCTAATTAGAGCACACCGTTAGCATGCGCAGTAAATTAAATAAATAAATTCTCTTGAGTCAAAAATTGGAGAGGGAGGGGATGATAAACAAGAAATTATTTTGATAGGGCCTAACGGAGTTTGTGGGTCAATGTACATGCAATAAATTTGGGGGGCAGTGCTCACCTGCCCCACCCCCCCCTCTTCCTTCTCCCTTAGCTAATGTGTATACTAGAATTAATTCATACGAAGCACCACACATACCGAGAATTAGCATATCACAAAAATTACGAACTAGTGCAAGATCAACGCAGGAGGAGACGTCTCAGTAGAAGTTGTACTAAAAGATCTATTCAAGCATTCATCCGTCTATAGTAGCGTTGAGTCTAGTCTGGTGCTTACGATGGTGAAACCTATAAAGATTTTTCTTGATGATCTGTATTATTACCCAGGCTCAACTGTGAAAGGCAGCGTATTGGTCAGCGCAGACAAACCAAAACAATACATAGATATAACTATATCTATTTTAGGATTGTCTCGAGTGAGATGGACAGAATCTAAACAGAGGATTTCCATCATTATGTATAATGCAAAGCAAAACGAGTAAGTTTTCTGAAACCAAAATCTCCTTTTAGCCAAGGGCGTAAGTTGGTAAACAATGAGATATCCTTTACCGAACAGCTCCAGCTGATGACAACTCCATCAGACAGGATTGCTTGGAACTTGACCTTACGTGCAAATCACTCTAACGGACTCTGACCTCGACTCTCTTCAACTGTTTAGAAGACTTGGCTGTGAGCAACGACACTACCTTCCTGAGGTTCTTGAACACCACGGCTGAAAAAATATTAAGGTTACAGAAGAGGAGAAGACAGAGTTTTTGTGCAGCACCTATCGTCCATATAATAATATACAGAGTGTTATTGACCACACAATTAGTAGAATGGGGGTCAACGTACTGTAACCTTAATATTTTTGTGTCCAAGCTGTCTCAGCAGCACTGATAACAGCAAGCTGTAACCTATGTGTGTGATATAAATAGCTGAGGGTGAATGTAACTTAAATCGTCTTTGTACACCACTTCTATGGCCCAACATGTTACTAGCACCATCAAAGCCAAGACCCCGCAGCTTTGTTAAACTGATATTTAAAGACTTTAGAAAAGCAATTAGATGATCAGAAATGGATTTTGCTGTAGTTTCTTTAACATGAATGATTCCAAGTAAGTGTTCCACAACCTTACCGTCATGAAGCCATCTAGCACAGACTGATAACTCTTCTTTTGATGCAGAGTCCTGCTCTCATCAGCCATTAATGAATAATATTCACTAGTATGTAAGCTGGATAAAATATTTTTCTTCAATACTTCACTGATACTTGCCAGAAGCTCAACTACAGTAGTGTAGGATTCATAAGTAGCATTTCGGGGGCATGTATCACGATGAACCTGCAACCTAGTGTCACCATTCTCAATTTGTAATGATATGAGAGGTTCAAATTTGGTTGTATGTGGAATGTGGTGTTTCACTAGGAAATACAGGGATCGAATATGCTTTTTTAGCAAATCACGGTTTAGCTTTCTCTGCTCTTCGCTAGCATTTGCTATCTGTTCCATTACAGTTCCATGCTCAGAAACAGAGAGTGAAAGTGCCTTCTTTTTCACTGCTACAATATGCCAGTCAGATTGGGCATGCTTTTTTAACAAAGATGTGGCTTTTTTAACAAAGATGTGGCCTTTACCCAGTTACTCACAGGCCTAGTAACCCAAGCACCTCTGGCTTGTACTGGTACTTTACCATGTTCCATACAAATAGAACATAGCATACCTTGATTACTTGGGTCATATTCAATCCAAGGATAAGTTTTCTTCCAGGCACTGTCATACTTCAAATTTTTTGTTATAAGCTCTCATAGCAGGAACTTTTGGTGGAGGTGGTTGCTGTGCTTTTGAAACATCTGAATCCCCTATGGGTTGATCAACAGGTACCTCTTCCTCTCTGACTCTCTTCTTCCTGATAAGGAACCTGTCCATTTTAGCTAGCAGCTAGAACAGTGGTCCTTGTTCACAAGAGGTAGGTCACAGTTGACCTCAGAATGACCTTTGTAGTGGCTATTGAATGGATGTGCTCATAATACCAATGTAAAGGTCAGTCTAAGGTATAATGTGTCTTACCTCCTCTAGTCTGTGTTTGTTGCTAATGAAGTCACTTGTACATTTTTACTGTGAAGGTGTAGTATTACTTACTCAGTTTCAACAAAAGCAGCAGGAGATAATTTGGGGGAGAAGCTGAGCAGTTTGGGGGTGAAGCTTCCCCCCCCCCCCCCCCCCCCCCCCCCCCCCAGTAGATAAAACCCTGCCAATTGTCATTGCTCACGCGTCTCTACCGAGTGTGGATCACCACGATTGTTGATCAAATTGGATATCTTTTGTTGACATTTTCAGAAAAAATGTTCTGATAACTACTTATTTAACTTGTTACAGCAGGTGCTGAAATAACAAACTCCACCTCATGTTGTTGTCTGTTTGCTTATTGTTGTTTAATAGACAGTAGCTAATTCTTTTGTTTATATTCTTATAATTAGAAAATTAAGTGGTGTTTCTTGAGCTTATTGCCAATTATGTCACATGTGCTATAAATAAGTATAAAAAAATGAAAGGTGAGAAAGTGAGTTGTAGGGTTTCTCTGTTTGCTTTTCTAACACTATTTCAGGGGCAAAAATATTAATCTTGATGTCACTTAGTATTAACTCTCTTTCGCAATTAATTTAGTATGTGTGCATAGAATTGGACTAAACCCTCAATAGTTTCTCACTTCTAGTTATAAAACTCAAGTGCAGGGCTTTTACTTCATGCACCACCACACATGGCTCATACTGCTATTTTAAAAATATCATTTCATTGAGAATGAAGATAAGACTAATGAAAAATAATTATACTGCTACAATTAACTAAACAAGTTGCTGCTAAATACATAAAGAAAAACAGTAAAAGTAATAAGTATATTCGGGATTAAAAATCAGCTAATTTTGACATGGAAGTGATAGGAGTCGAGAATGACTTCAAAATTATGGTAGCAAGTTGTACCAGCTTTTCTTGGATTGTCTGACAAAGCCATAGTACTCCATGATTAAAGATACCATTTTTCAGGTTAATGCTGAGATGACAAGAGGTATATGTAAAAAAAATAAGAAATTCCGCATCTGCTATCTAAAAAACCCTTACAGAAAATTTGCAACTCATAATGTTAGTGATGTACTCCTTGAATCTAAGCCAATTCTGTCACTAACAACTATGTCGTTGTTTTAATGAATGTTGCTACTATTTTTGTGAGCTATATAGAGACATGTTAAGAAGGTACCACCAGCTAGAGCTGAGCAACACTAACATGTATGACCTGTGAATTGAAGGTTAATCAAAGTTTTGACTTCATTGTTCACACAGGTGTCTACAGTGATGGAAACTCTCTGCCACCCATTGTGCTTTTAGATGAAAGGGCGAATGAAGGAGAGACACAAGCCATAATGCTTGTCTGCCTATTTGTCTTTATTGGTCCATCCTTCAGTCCATCCATCTGCCCGTCTCTCAGTTTGTGTGTCAGTCTCCGTACACATGTGTAGTCTGAGGCTGCACAATGCCCACCATTTTGAACACACACTATGAAGGGTGACCTACACCCTTCCTGGTAAGTTTGAAAGTGTCCCCTCCCACTCTGATAGAACCCAGCCTTCAATTCAAGTTTTTGTGAGAGGTAGTGGCTATTGCTGCATTTATTAAGCTGTTAGTTGTGAGTATGAATATATACATAACTTGTTTATGTGCATTTCTATATGCACAATTAGGTATCCTAATCTTCTTCTACCCTGTTCTTTGCTGAAACTGCTAGCATACCTGATATATAAGCTACACCTCTGTAATTAAGTTTTCACATAGTTGAGAGCAATAAGAGAGACTTGAATTATAATAGCAACCACAATTGCAGTCCATAACACAGTGAAGAGAGTCCAGTATAAGCTAGCTTATCAGTGTCCAGGAATGGGAGGATGGTAGAGGGGCTGGAGCCCCCCAATATTTTTTTGCAGGGGTTTGTCATATTGTTATTGTTTATTACTTACTGTTTATTTCAAGGGTTAAAATATTCATTTTTAGAATTCACAACAAAATTCGAACAAATGGAGCAGCTAGCCCATACTTATTTTTTATTGTGGTAGCCTCAACCCCTTCACTTTTCACCTCTTTATTAAAGTTGCATAGCTACATGTGCAAAGAGAAAAATTATTTCTTAGTATTTTGTTCTCTGGACCACAGTACAAGTAGAAAAGCTAAAATAATTAGCTGTCAACGTCCTAGTATGAGTTATACTATGAATGCCTGTCCCCCACCCCCACCCTCCTCTATTCCATAAACTTGCTCCTACCCATCTGAAATTTCAACTTCAGTATGGTGCCAAACTCTAAATTTGGGCTTCCAATAAACTAGTGGTGAGAAACTACAACAAAGCTCTTGCAGTGTTCCACTTAGCTTTCTACTGAGGTGTAGCTATGATTAAAAAAATCATATAGCTGGGTTACCTAGCTCACGATTTGTGCTGAAATGATAGTTGAATTAACCAGCTATCACTCATTAACATAATTATAATGCTATGGTGATTAAAACTTACGTAGTAGATATTTTAATGGGTGTGGTTAAGTTCAAGTGCCATGGGGACAATGATATACCAAGTTATAAGCTACCTTAACTGTTATTTATAAGGTAGAAATAAGCAAGTTATATTGTACCTCATAGCAGCGTACCAATATGTATCAGGTACAGACATTTGCAGAGTCTAAAAATTCTTTTGAGACATCCTTGGGGTGTCACATGGTTGGTCGCAGTGACAATCTTTGACGTGGGTAGAGATTGAGAGCATTGTATAATGTACAGGACACGTTTGACACACTAGATGTTTCAGCTGGAAACTCTGTAACCACTTGGAACGCTAGGCCAAGGCCCCAACCTTTTATTTAGACTATCTAATGACACAGATAGACATTTATGCGGAAAAATACACCAGCTAGCTAAATGTCGATGCTTCGCTCGTTTCCGACTTTTTAGTATTTGCTAAGTGGTACTATACTCACTTTAGATGTTTCAATATCTTTATACTACTGTCAAGACTTATCAAAATCTACCACCATTACAATAGCTGTATCGATTTATCCAGTTTTCAATTGACGCTTTGCCAATAACTGGAATGATTGCCTTCAAACGCCAATGGCTTCGATACACGATTAATATCTAAAAAACAACAACAACAACATTATGATAAACTAAGTCTTGTGATAGCTAGATAAGAATTATTATCATCAATGGTATAATGTGTATTTGTATTATTACATAAGTCATAAGTAACTAACCAGAAAATTGGGCAGAATGGTTTCTTTTCGATAATAGGAAATATTGGAGCCGTCAGACGGTAGCCTGATAGGGTGGCATTTTAACAAGATCTTCTGCCAGAGAAACAGCTTAATTTGTGAACATCAATCACAGCCTCATCAACAGCACAAATACTATTTCCTACGACCAGAATAGTGACGCTATATTACAGCTTCACCACATTTTTATACTCACATGCTAGCCGAACGCTAACTCCGAGCTTGCGCATTACGACAGCTCAAGTGTAACTACAAATAGAGAGTATTGTTCCTGCTGTAGCCCTTCCAATAAAACAAATATTTAATGAATCTTTGTACAAAAGGGAAGAGAAGCTAATCATGAGAGGGACACTCACTGTTAGTTTCAGTGTGAAACTCCAATTCAAGCACTCAATTAAATTCTTGGCATAATAGCACAAAGACAACACACTGATACATCCTCTGAGCTGTAATAAAATATCTGGTAGCTTTATTGGTTGTAATCTTTGGGAATGAAGTGTGAATAGTTGATTTACTTCTAAACTACACTTACAAAGCAAGGAATATCGAGAAGTATAGAATCTATAGAAAAGTCTCCAATGGCTAGCTACTCTTTAGAATGACTGACTGACTGACTGACTGACTGACTGACTAACTGACTGACTAACTGACTGACTGACTGACTGACTGACTGACTGACTGACTGACAGACAAACTGAGTAATTGTACTCTTGGGGGTGAGGGTTAATAAAGAAATTTCAATTGAACATCAGGAGTATTAAGATAGTTCCACAAACTTACAAGGAGAAATAATACTAATGGGAATATTGTACAATGGTGGATGATTATCCAGTTCTTTAATGAAAGGTTGTGACTAGGTTGATATAAAGGGAGACACACAAATGTGAGGTGCAGAGAGAGAGAGTCATAACATATAATTAATGAATCCAGCTTTATAGTATCTTGATTAACATAAGCATTGTCATGGAAACTACTTCAATGAAAGCTGGCCTGAATAAGAAGAAACAATGGCATTGATAATGTGTTTTGAAACTTGTATCATTTAGGTAAAAACTAAGAAGATTTTTGTAAATTGAAATCTTACCTTTATTTTTCTAATTAATGTATATACGAAGAGCTAATAAATGGTGTGAGTTCTAACTATCTCTATGCAAAGATTGGCAAAAATAGAATTTAAAGAGTATTATCACTTTTAAACTTTGAAATTCCGTATACCCTTTGTAGCAGTTTAATGTTGAAGTGCAGCAGAAATAGGAGCACAAGTTAGGAACAAGAAGAACTTGTTACATTATTATAAGACTATTAATCGAAGTAGAAGGTGGAGCATAAGGTACACAAAGTAGAGAGTTCAGTAATAAGCTGGTGTTTAATCAACTGATTCTTTTGTGATACACATAATGACACGATAATGTCTACGTACTTTATTACAAGTTATATTAATATATCACATATCAAATGAATCTTTATAACTTTAATGCATTGTTGTGTACTCAATGATAATAATAAGACTCACTTGATGTGACTAGTGTCCTTAGTGATGATTTTGTATTAGTATTTGTTACACAGCTGTAAAATCCTCTGTTCTTTGCTACAAAGAGATCTATAGTAACATTAGCTGATATAAATAAGTGTGGTGATACTCCATTCAGAAAGTTGTGATCCAGATCTAAAGTAGTATTGATAAAAGTTAGTAATGACTGACTGATTAACTTGCAATTTAGTGTAACTTTAGCATTGTAAGGAACTTTGACCAAGTGATGTTGATATTGTTGAGGGATTCCATTGACTTCTACCCCTAAATTACCTGTTTCAAAAAAAGTTATAATGTTCAGTCACTGCAAAATATTTTTAATAACTGATACAATTAAGTTTGTTTTTTTAATTATCTTTATTATTATTGAATACCTTACAAACTGGTATTACTTTGTAACTATTTCATATATTTGCCAATAATAATAATAATATTGTTATTGAAGATACAACTATTAATTTCATTGTCACTTACCCTCAGCCATATTTAGATTAAGAATGTATATAAATGACAAAATGATCTCCATTTTGTTACCACACTTTTGTATCACGACATACACGCTACTACTACTCACGCTAAGTTAAAGCCGCTAAGTGGGTGTGGCCACGCTAGCTTACCGCTCATTGTGCCAATGTTCTGCGATGCCACGTGTAGATAAGCTAAATGCTAGCTATGTCTGTTCTAGTAGTGTGTTTCAGCACTAGTCAGAACGAGTCATTGCGCTGGCCACGTTTTACATTAAGTCTGCGGGAGTTACACCCACGAAACGCGCATTACTTAGTTTATGTTTCTGGTTTTGTTTTGTTTAGTTTTTTTGTTGTTCTTTTTTTTGTTTTTTGTTTTTTTTTGTTTTTTGTTTTTTTGTTATTGTTGTTGTTTTCTTGCACATTGTGACTGATCGGAGAAACGATGTTTAGTGTCGGGGGATATAGCCACACAAATTTTGTTCTTGAAATGTGGAAGTGGTGAGTGCCCCACCTCCCTTATACCTGAATCAAATTAGCCATGACTGCTAAACCTTGCATTGAAAGGGTGGATGAGACTAGTACAGGAATTTCTATTTGTGGTTGAGGAGAGCACTTCCAGGTTATTTGCTAACGGTAAGACCGCCGCAATATATTATGTGCGGCAGAACAAATTTGGTATGGCCATGTCCCCAGACTCATTCCCAGCGAAGCGGTTCGGTGAAGGGTCTAGATACGCAAGACTTGTTTTACTTTTAGGTCCTATATGCCACGACACTCACACTGTGCGCCTCACGTATACCACGCGATGCGAACAAACTGCGCGAATGCGAAGATCGCAAGTATTCTCCTGGTTCACCTTAGTTACCGTTGTTTAAGTGTTGAGATTGCGTTGCACAGTGTCGAAATGATCGTTCTATAGTTCTAAGACCTGTCTGTGGACGTAGTCCCAGACAGTATAAGTAACTATATAATAAAAAACAACAACAAATTGCACGTTTTTTGTTAATTAGTAATCTGAATGACTAGTTTATACTTCACAAGCTATAATTACTGCAAAAAAATGATTTAGTCAAATTGAAAATGTTTTGTTAATTACTGTGTGGCAATGGCTCGCTCAAACTGAAGCACATTACTACAGCGTAGCTAACCTTTAGCGTATTTACACAAGGCATCGCTGAACATTGATGGGGACAAGCTAGCAGGGCCACACCCACTCAGCGGCTTTAACTTAGCGTGAATAGCGCTAGCGTTAATCTTGTGATAAAAAGTGGGTAACAAAATAAAGATCCTTTTATTATTTCTATACATTCTTAATCTAAATATGGCTGAGGGTAAGTGACATTAATATTAAATTGTCATATCTTTAATAATAATAATTATTATTATTATAATAATAGTAATAATAATTATTATCTAGATCCTTCAAGGATGACCATCTGCTGCCCTTAGCATTTGCAACAGCCCTGCCAACTTCAACGTGCGAAGTCTAATTGGCTTTTACTACCAATCCAATCAAACCTAATTACCACCCGGTAACTCTGCCTTTTCCTGCTCTGCTCTACTCTTCTTCTTCTGTCTACTGTACGGAATGGCTGATCCTACCCCTTTAGCCCAGACGTTGGGATCCCTCCATCGAAAACGGGGCAACAAGCGCGGCATGCTCACCAGATTACACCGGAAGGTCTCCGAACTGTTGGACAAACACCCCGATGAAGTCTCCAACTACGCTGCGGATGATCTCCTGAAAGACTTGGACTCACTCAGACTTGCCCACAGAGGCATCCAGGACTAGATAGACGATCTCGTCCAGGACAACGAGGACTACGAGGAATCGGAGGAGACCGAGAAGGACAGAGACGACGACTCCTACGAGAAAGTCAAGACAACCATCAAGGACTTCCAGCAGTTCCACGAGCTCTGGATAAATAGCAATGGACTCAGCAACGAGCTGACCACAGCCCAGAACGTCCTGGCTGTGGACTCCCCTCTCTTTCGAGAATCCTTCGTCAAGCTGTCTACCAGATGCAACGACTGGTTCAAGATAGCACAACGCTTCACCAGAGGCAACCGCATCCTCGACAACAGGTTCAAAGACCTGGAGGACAGACTAGCCATACTCACCCGAGATGTCCACTCCTCCTGTCGAGACCATCCAACGACACCGACGACTACGACACCCGCCGATTCGTCACCATCATCTGCTAGATCTTCGAGTTACAACAACTCGTCTCTTCACCTGGATGTGCCCATCTTCGAGGGTGACCCGTTCAAGTGGGCTAACTTTGAAACCATGTTCAAAGCCACTGTGAGTGCCCGAGCCAAGGGACACTCAAACCTCGAGATCAAAGGACACTTGATCAAAGCAGTCAAGCACCCGGAAGGTCAGAAGATCCTCCACTCCATGCCTGATCCAGACTCCGACTTGGACTCTATGCTCGATCTACTTCGGGAAAAGTTTGGATCCCCTCAGGTCTTGTGCCCTCTCATCATAGCCAAGATCCAGAAGATGAAGCACCTTCGTCTCACAGCCGCAGATATGGCTTCTGCCAGAGATGACTTCATCCTACCCTTCCAGACGTTTCATGCTCTGGTAGGGGACAGTCTCAGCTCATACCTCGCCATGGTCTTCGTCGGCCTGATGGACCCTGACTGCAAGAGGGAATGGCTGCGTCACAAAGAACCCGACTCCGTACCGGACATGGACATCGTCTCAAAGTTCGTTCGATACTGGCAACGAGAGCTCCAGAGCGACTGCTCGCCCCATGTATCAGCTTCCTTGACAGCTCCACCTCCGTACACGCATAGCTCAGGCCACCACCCCATCAAGCAGAAGACACACACCAAGCCCGGCAACAACAAGAAGTTCCAGAATTGCCCAGCCTGCAACGAGTCCCACGGTCTACTCAGATGCCCAGCATTTCAGAACATGGACGTGGACGAGAGGAACAAGCTTGTCAGGGATAAGCGTCTATGTATCAACTGCTTTTCAGGTCTCCACGGATACAGGAATTGCCCAAGCAAGTTCTCTTGTAAGACCTGCGGTGCCAAGCACCACACGATGCTCCACATCGAGGACCAGACTTCCTCAAACTCCGAACCGAAGATTGTACAGATGCTGACCACTCTGGGAGACGCCTCTCCAAGGAAGGACGACGACGACTCCACTTCTGACATTCGTTTTCTCTACACCACTCTGGTCACACTACAGAATGAAGGACAGCCTGTAGTTGCCAGAGCCGTGCTTGACAATGGTGCTGCCGTTAGTGCCATTTCAGACAAACTGGCTTCTGACCTCAGACTCAAGAGGACACCCAAGGCTCGTACTCTAGAGTGTGGTGGGTCATTGGTCCAATGCAAGTTCATAGTCAAGGCGTCCCTCTGCTCCGCAGATGGATCCTTCCAATCTGAGCCGTTCAGGTTTACGGTTCACCCGAAGCTCCCTCACTTGGACTCTCCGACGGACAAGGACAAGATTGCTTCCTCTCCAGCCCTCTCCTCCTACAGACTCGCAGACCCTGATCTCGGTGGACAGGTGGACGTGCTGCTGAACGGGATGGATGCATCCTTCGTCAAAACTGGCCCTGAATTTAGGATCAAAGAATTCTTGGCCCAACCGACCAGGTTCGGACTCTGCTTGTCTGGACCTATGGTGAGGTACTCGAACCCTCCTGTACTCACCATGGCTGTCACGCCCACCGACCTCTCCGAGGACCTACAACGACTCTGGGATCTGGACCAAGTCCCTGAAGCCCCCAGTCACTCCCCAGAAGACGAGCAAGTCATCGAGGACTTCAACAAGTCTTACCAAAGAATCGACGGCAGATTCTCTGTTTCTCTGCCTCGAGTATCCAACCCGCCTACGATTGGCAACACTCGCCGTCAAGCCCTTTCAAGACTCCTGTCGAACGAGAAGTCCCTCAAGGCCAAGGGAAAGCTCAACGCCTTCTCCGTCGTCATGCAGGAGTACCTCGACTTGGGCCACGCCGAGGTCGTTCCCCAGAACGAACTCAACCAGACTCCATCCTGCTATCTTCCAGTGCATGGAGTATTCAAGGACTCCTCCACCACCACGAAGGTGAGGGCTGTCTTTGACGCCTCTGCTCGCTCATCCAACTCAATCTCACTCAACGATACACTTTTGCCAGGACCGAACTTGTATCCACCCCTGCCGGATGTACTCACACGATTCAGAAGACACAACATCGGCATGACTGCAGACGTGTCGAAAATGTTCAGGGAGATTCTCCTGAACTCCGAAGAGAAGAACCTCCACCGCTTCCTCATGCATGCAGCCAACGGCTCCATCCTCGACTGCAGGATGAACAGGCTCACCTTCGGAGTCAAGAGCTCCCCATTCTTGGCTACTCAGGTTCTACACACCTTGGCCAACCTCTACGCCGCCTCTAATCCTGCAGCCGCACATGCCATCCTCTCCGCCTTCTACGTTGACGACGTCTTGTCAGGTGCCAGAAATGTTGAAGAAGCAGAAGGACTCAGGGCGGAACTCTGTGATCTATTTGCCCAAGCAGGTATGGTTCTCCGCAAGTGGAGGACCAACTCCAAAGATCTCAAGTCCATGATCCCGCCCCACTTGCTGGAGACCGACCCTTCACCAGTCTCTATCACTCCACCGTGCCAAGCTCCCAAAGCCTTAGGCATCCACTGGGACGTGGGCAACGACACTCTCCACGTATCCATTCCGAACCCCACTTCTAACATCTCAAAGACCACGAAACGGTCCATTGCCTCAGGTGCTGCAGGTGTCTTCGACATCCTGGGGCTCTTCTGTCCAGCTATAATCCCAGCCCGCATCCTGTTCCAGGAGACGTGGAAGCGGTCTCTTCCTTGGGACAAGCCAGTTCCAGAGGACGTCAAGACCCGCTGGGATGAGTGGCTGACAGACCTTCCATCCATAAACAACCATGCCGTCCCGAGACGTATCGTTCCTGACGTCGACTCTCCGTCTGACTCCTGGACTCTACACGGTTTCTCGGACGCTTCTGCCGTCGCCTACGGAGCCTGCATCTACCTAAGATCCGTCAGCTCCCATGGACACGTCAGCTCGACCTTGGTCATCGCGAAAGCCAGGGTCTTGCCAGTGAAACCTGTGACTATTCCGAAAGCAGAACTCACTGGAGCCCATCTCCTTGCCAAGATGCTGAGTCGTGCAGCCTCTCTCTTGGACATCCCTCTCAACCGAGTCTATGCCTGGACAGACAGCGAAATAGTCCTACATTGGCTACCCAAGTCGCCCCCACTGCTCAACAGGTTCGTGGCGAACCGGGTCTTCGCAATCCAGCAACTCCTTCCAGACGTCATCTGGCGCCACGTCAGATCGGCCGACAACCCTGCGGACCTCGCCAGTCGTGGTACCCGTGCAAAGGACCTGATCATGTCAGCACTCTGGTGGTCAGGTCCCCCTTGGCTCCTCCTCTCCCAGAAGGACTGGCCTCGGGGCAGACTAGGCAGACCTCCTGCCTCCATACTCAACATTTCCGTCAAGCCCTGCCTTAAGATGACCGAGTCTCAGGCAAACTTCCTATCTGATCTTTGGAACAGGTTCTCGTCCTTCTTCACCCTGGTGAGGACGGTTGCCTGGATCCTCAGGTTTGGTCGTCCGCTCCAGAGACGCCGACGACACCCATCAGACACTCTCACCTACGAAGAGATTGAACTCGCGAAACACAGGATCTACGCCTTGTCTCAACGTGAACACTACCCAGAAGTCTTCGACGCTGTGCAAAAGTCTAAAGCCATACCGTCAGGACACCAGCTTTACCGGTTCCAGATTGAACTGGCCCAACACGGACATCTACTTGTCTGCAGCCGAGTCAGAGACCCCAAGGCTCCTGCTACTCCAACCAAGTTGATCGTCCTCCATCCCAAGTCCGTCCTAACCAAGCTCTTGGTGAGGACTCTCCACATCACTTACAGCCACGCCGGTGTATCCGCCATGGCTTCCATCCTGGCTCACTCTTACTGGATCCCTGGACTCCGTAACCTGCTCAAACTCGTCAGCAGGACCTGCGTTGTCTGCCAGAGAGCCTATGCCAAGCCCCTCTCCAGCCTGATGGGCATGCTTCCTTCCTCAAGGACCACTCCAGCTCCTCCATTCTACAGGACAGGTGTGGACTTTGCCGGACCGTTCCATATCAAAGTGGGACACACCAGAAAACCCTCCTTGGTGAAGACGTACGCCGTGGTCTTCGTCTGCATGACCACCAAGGCGGTACATTTGGACCTCTGTGCATCTCTATCCTCCAAAGAGTTTCGTGCAACTCTTGACCGCTTCATTGCAAGACGTGGATGTCCAGCAGACATCTTCTCTGACAACGGGACCAACTTCCATGGGGCCCGGGAGGAGATTCGAGAAATACAGAAGTTTTCTGAATCATCAGAAGTGAAGCAAGTGATCACCCACTTCTCCACCAGCAACCAAATCCGATGGCACCACATTCCTCCCAGGGCACCGCACTTCGGGGGACTGTGGGAAGCAGCCGTCAAGGCGATGAAGACCCTACTCAGGAAAATCATCCAACCACACAAGCTACGATGGGACGAGCTCTATAATCTCCTAGCCCAAGCAGAGTCTATCTTGAACAGCAGACCGATTGCTCCGTTACACAGTGAGGAAGCGTCTGAAGGGACCTACCTAACTGCCGGACACTTCTTGATAGGAAGACCTCTCAGGGCTCCACCTCAACCATTGCCCCCACTGGGAAGATATCGAATCTCAGACGATGGGAACTGGTCTCTAGACTTCTGAATGACCTCTGGCGCCAATGGACAGCTACATACCTGGCCTCCTGCGCTCAGCGTTCGAAGTGGAACCGGACTGGACGACCCCTAGCTCCAGGAGACCTCGTCTTCGTCAGGGACGAAACCCTACGCAGTAGAGATTGGCCCGTCGCCGTCGTGGAGACTGCGCATGTCGGTGACGACGGCCACGTACGCGCCGTAACCCTGCGGTGCAGAGGAAGGAAATACGCAAGAGCAGTGAACCGACTGATACCTCTCATCACCGATGAAGATCAAGCTCGCCCCAAGACTCCTCAAGCCTCCCCCGGAAGTATGTCTGGGACTACGTCCACAGACTGGTCTTAGAACTATAGAACGATCATTTCCTACTTCCTCTCTATTCCTTTATTATATCATCAATTGCGGTAGAGTTACGAAACCCATCGTAACTCTCTGCTTGTCATGATGTATTTAATGTAAAATTGTATGTAATTATAATTGTTGTTCACCTCTGAGAAACTTAGTTATATTTCACTAAGGTGTGCGCGCTTTAGCTGTCTTGTCAAGACTGCAAGCTTTTGTGGGCCAGCGGTTGAGATAAGATACAAGCCTGCGCCTGATCAAGTGGGCATCCTGGTCCTTCGACACCTTTCCTGAGTTCTTGGGATTACCCAGTGTGGGAAGTTACGCCCCCCACATATACAATAACAACAATTGAATTTTGTGTGTAATGTACTAGTAAATGCAATAAGCATTATGATTTTGATCCCTTTTTTGGTATAGGGACATGTCTAGAAAGTTTACATTAATAAAGCTTTAATCAGCTTAAGAGACCCATTGTAATAATGCAACTGAACAACCTTGAATGTTAATTCATCAAGTACATTTGTCATCATCTATGAATAATGCACAATTATTTTCCTACAAAAGCTATTAAACAATTGCATGTGCTTTCTATTGGATATACTTCTAGAAGATTAGTAAAAGACTTGTTAATGACTCCAACTTCCTGATTTGGGTCCTAATGGAGCCTACTGTAGATATTACAGTCCTTTGTCGGTAGCTATATTATTTTAAACTCAGCAGAAAAAATTGAGAAAGCTGGAAAAAAAAATCAGATAAGCACCATATTGTTACAGTGCCGCTTTGTATTGGCTACTGAGCGTTTTCAATCGGAGTAAATTATATTATCAATGGTGAAACATGACAAAATATTCAATCATTACAAAAAGTATAATAACTGATTCAATTATTTTAAAATTATTATTTTTATATCTTAAAAACTGGTATTACTTATTATTTAATATATTTGCCAATAATAATGATAAGTTTTATTATTATTAATAATATTATTATTGTTATTATTATTATTATTATTATTATTATTATTATTATTATTATTATTAATAACAATAATATTATTATTATTATTAAAGATAGAACTATTTAATTTTAATGTCACTTACCCTTAGCCATATTAAGGGTGGGTGTGGCGGTGCTAATTTGCCACACATCAATGTCCAGCAATGCCTCGTGAAATATGCTAAAGGTTAGCTATGAACTAGTAATGTGCTTCTGGCACATTATGAGTGAGCCGTTGCCCACAGCAATTCATAAAACATTTTAAATTTGATTGAATCATTTTTTTCTTAATTTTCCCACTAATGGCAGCTTGTGTAGTACAAACAAGTCATTCTGATTATAAATTAACAACAAAAAAAAAACGGGAGAGTTTGCTTTGTCTTGTTTTTAAATATGTAAGGGAAAAGGTTTTATCATTACAATAGTAACCACTTGGCCCAACTTTTTGACTAGGAAAAAAGTATTTATACCACACTTTTTTAGCTTAGCCCTCATATAAAAATGTTGTAGTAGCTATTATGATGTAAAAGTTTAAGAAGTAATCAAGTAAATAGCTATTGGTAAAAAAAAATAGACATGAGGAGCCTAAATCATTTCTATAATCATAGGTCAGTGCATTATTGGCAGATGTTAATTCAGCTGCTACAAAGTTATAACCTGTATCAATCACATTCACCATTTTATATAATCTATGCTTTCCTGGATTTGTGGTTGCATCTGGAGTGCACTTAGTGGTGTTCCTGATTTCGTGATAATCCAGTTTAATTTGGGATAGACTAACTTACAAATCTCATTTGGTGACATGATATGTATCGACTAATAAATTTTATGAAATATTAGTCCATTTTGAGCTTCCTGATCTTTTTTCTTCCTTCTGAGGACAAATAATTTTAATATGACAAAGTAATATGGATGCAACTGTGTTAGGATGGTTGATTGTACAATTTACAAGATACCCTATAATAGTTGCTGACATTAGCAATTAAGGTACTATTATTATGTTTTCTGAAAGGTAGTAGTAATAGTTCATTCATTAATTAATTTAAGATCAAATTTTGTTTAATGAACATGACATTCATGATCTGTCCCAAGTCACCTTCCATTTCTAAATCCTGCCTGAGGGTTCAATTTTTTTTAATTGCCTTTTTAGAATACTGTTATTTCTAGTTACTACATAAATTTTGCTGTTGCCATTTGTTATTTTTTAAACAAGAATTTTAATGGCGCAATTAAGTTATCAAATAAAACCCATGAATTTCTATAGCACTTTGAATGTTTTTCTCCGGTGAGAAAATTCTTCAGCAAACAACACTTAGGAGTCTAGCTACCAAGTTACACCTTTCCCTTTGTTTTTGGTTCGATTATACAAGCAGACTGGTTTGTTTTACGAGCTTGGTCAAGTGAACTGTCTGGGTCAAATACTGGTGGTAACTCTGATTCAGGAAGCAATTATACAGTATGCTAACTGGACCAGAAGGATGCTCATTAGAAGTTCGTGATATTGTCTGTCCAGGCACATTTGTCTCGATATCTGTACCAGAAGAACACCTGTTCTGCTTCATTGAAGTAGATGACATGACCTTTGTCTGCGGAGTTATAATGGTAGTTGAACCAAAGTAATGGTTGTTCTGCTTTATAAAAGCAGAGGACTCCGGTTTTTCTGGCAGAATTGTGTTAGTAGTTGAACCAGAAGGATAAATTAAAATAGATATCTTGATTGACAGGAAGACGTATTTATACAGAAGAATGGCAGTCCTGCTCCTCTGAAGTTGATGAATCTGACTTTGTAGGCATGGTTGTCTGCCAGCATCATCCTGAGTAAGGCTATCTTGCTTTATTGATTAAATTACACTGACTTAACTGGCTGGGGTAGTGTGCTTGCAGCCGACTCACGTAAAGTTTCTGATTACCTGAATGTTATTTGAGAAGGTAAGTTGTAGGCAATTTCAAGAGGATGGCAATCCTGTTCCTTTAAACATGTAGGCAAAGCAGGAACAGCTGTGTCAATAGCAGAGTTAAGTTATCTTCCTGCACTTCTGTGTCAATAGCAGAGTTAAGATATCTTCTTGCACTGCTGAGCCTGATCAGTCTATGACAGGTGAAGCTGTCTCACCTTCAGTTACATTTATAGCAGTTGCCATATCACAGGAGCAAGTACTTGATTCCAAACTATGAAAGATAAACGAGGAAAATTTTGTATGTTACGTTAGCCTCTGCATGGTCCCTCCCATGATGGACAAACATACCCTCATTACGTGGCTGGACTACAATATGAAATAATTATGTGTTGTTTTCAGGTTAAAGCTGAGATGAGAAGAGGTAGCTATATGTAAAAAAAATAAGAAATTCCGCATCTGCTATCTAAAAAAACCCTTACAGAAAATTTGCAACTCACAATGTTAGTGATGTACTCTTTGAATCTAAGCCAATTCTGTCACTAACAACTATGTCGTTGTTTTAATGAATGATGCTACTATTTTTGTGAGGTATATAGAGACATGTTAAGAAGGTACCACCATCTAAATCTGAGCAACACTAACATGTATGACCTGTGAATTGAAGGTTAATCAGAGTTTTGACTTCACTGTTCACACATGTGTGTACAGTGTTATGGACTGCAATTGTAGTTGCTATTATAATTCAAAGTCTCTCTTATTGCTCTCAACTATGTGAAAACATAAGTACAGAGGTGTAGCTTATATATCAGGCATGCTAGCAGTTTCAGCAAAGAACAGGGTAGAAGAAGATTAGGATACCTAATTATGCATATAGAAAATGCACATAAACAAGTTATGTATATACTCACTCTTAATAGTACTCACAACTAACAGCTTAATAAATGCAGCAATGGCCACTACCTCTCACAAAAACTTGAAATGAAAGCTGGGTTCTATCAGAGTGGGAGGGGAAGCTTTCAAACTTATCAGGAAGGGTGTAGGCCAGCCTTCACCTATAAGGAAGAGTGTGTTCAAAATGGTGGGCATTGTGCAGCCTCAGACTACACATGTGTACGGAGACTGACACACAAACTGAGAGATGGGCAGATGGATGGACTAAAGGATGGACCAATATACAGACAGAGACAAATAGGCAGACAAGCATATGGCTTGTGTCTCTCATTCATTCTCCCTTTCATCTAAAAACACAATGGGTGGTAGAGAGTTTCCATCACAGTGAAGAGAGTCCAGTATATAAGCTAGCTTATCAGTGTCCAGGATGGGGAGGATGGTAGAGGGGCTGGAGCTGTCCAAAGCGAAAAATTATTTCTTAGTATTTTGTTCTCTGGACCACAGTACAAGTAGTAATGTTTTTAAAAAATTAGCTGTCAACGTCCTAGTATGAGTTATACTATGAATGCCGCTATTAACTTTGTCCCCCACTCCCACCCTCCCCTTTTCCAACTTGCACCTACCATCTGAAATTTCAACTTCAGTATGGTGCTATACACACTAAATTTGGGCTTCCAATAAACTAGTGGTGAGAAACCACTAAAAAGCTCTTACAGTGTGGTTAAGCTCAAGTGCCATGGGGACATTCCTATACCAAATCATCTTCCTATGTCCCTATATGATATACCATGTTATAAGCTACCTTCACTGTTATTTATAACGTAGAAATAAGCAAGTTATATTGTACCTCATAGCAGCATACCAATATGTATCATGTACAAAGCAATGCATATAACAGTGTTGCAGTGTTAGATTAGTGTATATTCACCTTATTATCTTATAGTGTGTAACATTAATAGTGTTTATCAGCATTTTAGTCTATTTATTACATGTGTATGTGCCAAGGAGGGGGGGAGGGGGAGGGGGCGGGAGAGACCAACAGAGGCATAGGAAGCTAATTTTTATTGGTCAGGCCATACAATATGCATGTTCAACTATCTGGTTTATTTATGGTCTTCATATTTGACTACTGTACTTTTTAGAAACAATATAATAACTCAGTATTTGGAATGATAGCTAGGAAAGCAAACACAATAAATAATATACTGTTGTTCACTAGATCAGTTATGCTAGGTTTATGGCCTGCCATTTATTATTTTTACCTTTGCCATAAGATAATCCCTACCAGGCTAGACAATTTATATTCCTAAATACACCTTTCCTCTGCTTTCATTTACCTCTTGCATTGAGACAATTCTATGGCACTTAATTCATAATGCAGCCCATCCCTAGATTTCTGCTATTCCCTAATTTAAAGGGCTATCACACAGGAATAACAAAATAAAAACAGCTACTTAATCAATTCTATACTTAACCAAACTTTATTTCATTATTTACTTATTAATTAATTTATTTATTTATTATATTATTATATTATATATGAGTCAGAGTGTGATATGGAGAAATATTTCATGAGTGGGCTAATTAATTTTCACGAGCCAGTGACAGTGAAAGTAAAGCCTAAGAGTGAAATATCTAGCATATCACTCTGACAGAGTGTAATAAGTGGCTTTTTACTATGACTGGTAACTCACAGTGTAAAGTTGGCTATAAGGGTTCCCCATACCCCCAGCTGATACTTCAACAGCTGCTCTAACCTGACTGGGTGAGTATTTATTCATTCTGTTATATATTATATTCTGTTATATATTTATAAACCACACTCATAGGTTCAGTAAACTTTTTGTAACAGCTTATAGCTAAATGTTGACCTTTTTCCTTCCAAAGTACCTACATGTAAAGATGATTGGATTAAATGTCAAACATATATTTTGGTAAATAAGACCACAGGCATCAAAAAAAGTTTATTCCCCAAGTTCTACATGTTGTTGTTTATTGTTTGTGCTGATTTTGCTATCATGTTCTTTGAAAATACATTCACTTTTGCTATTTGGGTGTGAATAAACAACCTAAAAAAACCCCATTATTGCACCTAAAATATTATGCTGGCAGATAATTTGCAACATGTGACATAGCTGATAGCTACACTAATAAACAGGGTGTGTAGATAGTACTGTGACATTTGAAATCTAACTGACTGTAATGTATTTTAGATCATGAATTAAGAAACATTGTGATGAGCCAGTGAGTACTATACTGAAGCTCTCACATATCTGACATTTTTAATATTATATTACAGCATAATAAAGCAGCTGTTCTAATTATCCCATATAGCTAATCTTAAAAAGAATCAAGAATGATGATTGGTATAGCTTACACCGTGAAACCATTGGCAGACAACTCTTTAACAAGCAAATCACCTCTATCAAAATTTCCACTTGTGCACATCAATAAAATGTATTTCTTATCACCTCTTCTCTGATTTGTGAACTAAAAGCTTTGGTCCCAATTTTTTTTGTGTGTGTGTGTTCCTGTGGTTTAAAGTTTGAATGTTCTACTATAAAACTAGCCAGTAAGTGGACTCCAGGTATCTGGCAAGTACAAGCTGTAATTTAAATATTATTATTCATGCCTTAAATATGTGGGAATGATTTTGTTATGACTAAGAGAAATTGACTCTAGAACACCAGTGCTTCACCTTACATGTCCTGCCTGCTGGGTACCTGTTTGATTGAGCATTATTATGGGCAAGAAGTAAATCTTTTATTTTGACTCACTAATGGATAATAATTATAGAGGAACAAAATTTTACAAAATAGCCACACTTATTTTTCCTAAATGCCACAAAACATTATTTAGCTGATTGCCTTTTATTAACAAACAAAAAACCTAAACAATATTATTTCCTTAAAATATTACTTGGATTTTCCTATATTCATTAAAACTGTGTAGCAAAAATTGAACACACACAAAAATAATTTTAAGGAATATGATAACAATACAAGCAGTTTTCCAAAAATAAGGATGAAGGATACCCAGTATCTACTTGATCATGGAAGTGGTGATTCAGAGGTGGGGGGGTGATGCATTAGCAATAACTACTGGTACTTGATCCACAAGTTGTTGATCAACCAGGGGTGGTGATGCAGCATGAGCAATGACAATTGGTATCTTCATCTTCTCGCTGGATCCCACCACACTTCTAGCCTGGATTACTAAAAAGTACTTCACAGAGATTGCAGGGCAGCGGGTGCTAAGCGGCAGTTTACGAGGAATGTGGAGGACATTATCTTCTAGTAAGGCGGTAGTGCCAGCGGGCACACTTCGTGAGCGCAAAACGGACAGGTTATCGCTAGAATCACTCTTGGTGTGACCCTTATCTGAGTCTAAATAAATTATTCTTTTTTATATTGAAGCACGAATATAAATAGATTTGCTGGTTTGATTTTCGACCTGCATGGTGAGAGGCATGGAATCTCCTAAAGCAAATCCAGATTGCGGAAGACTACAATTAACGTTAACTTCACCATAATTGAAACAGCAGCAAAAGGTGACTACGCTGTTAAGATCAGCATTTTTGGGCTGCATACAGAGCCTGGGAATGTATGATTTAACATCAACAATGACTTTGTCATGGAGGTCAAACTTCAACATTGAGCTTTGAGTAATTTTTGCCTTCATTTTATAGATTATTTTACCAGTAAAACTCTTGAATGAAGGTGGAGCTTCGTTTGGAAGTTGTAAGCTGAAGGGGAAACTGTGTTGTCCTGCTGGAAAACTTTCAGTAGGAGCTCCCTTTTTAGACCACAAGACACATTTTTGTTCTATATACCACAGAGTATTTTGATAGACAGTATATTCCTTGTTGCCAGATTCTGTCCATCTTGCACGAGCATATCCAAAAATTTCTATAGTTATGTCTTGGTACTGTTTTGGTTTATCTGTGCAGACCAATACGATTCCTTTTACCGTGGAGCCTGGGTAATAGTGTGGATCATCAAGAATAATCTTAATAGGCTTTACCATGATACAATTACCAAATCAGCGGACAACCTGCAAAAATGGACAAATGCTCGATAAGGAATGGTCTTTTACAGACTCCAGCAGGACACTTCCAGCGCTGGATACTTCCTGTGCTGGACACTTGTATTTTAGGAAAAAGTTGAAACGTGAGCTCGTATTTGGCGAGCTAGCCAAGCCAGAGAGACACTACCGGGGGTAACACAATTGAAAATCGGGGATATTTGTTTGTTTTTATCTAGCGAGCGAAGCGACGAGATACTATTAGTGGTGGACAATTGAATGAATTAGTGAACTGTTAGTTCACATGTAGCTCAATCAATCATCCCCATGTTCCTAGATCCAGTTGTTGTTGTTGTTGTTGTTCTTTAAGCACTACTGACTTATTCTGTTACACAGTTGCAATGATTTGTATTATGTAGAAGAAAAGCAAAAACAAAAGCACAACAACAACAAAAACAACAATCAAAAACAAGTTACTGGCTATAGTTTAATAGTTCATTTTTATGATGTTATGTCCCCCAAATTAGCAACAAGTTAGCTAATGTCCAAGTTGGAGAAGAATTTTTTTTTAAACTGAAACAATAGCTTATATCTGGAGTGTTGTGCCATTAAAATCTCATACCAAAGCGACAATAAGGAAAGTATAGGCTTCCCAACAAAGTTTTTGAAAAATATAAGGACAAATGCACCAAAATGGAGCAAGATCAACTGTATACTAACTTATGCTCTTCACTCATAAATTAATGCCTCGTTAATATTAGTAAAATTTCATGAGTTTTGACATAAAATATTTGGGCCCCTCCTTGTCGCTAGTGTTGGATCCACCCCTGTCCTAAAGTGTGAGAGGAGCTTATAATGACACATTAATAATATCAGTTTTTAACAGCCAAAATAGCTCTATATATAATATATATATTCCACCCTAGATATCTTCACAATGATATTTTAGGCACATGGTAGGCTCACTACCCTTGTAGTTATAGCAACCTGCCAAACTTGCCACTTTTCCTGGTTTTTTACAGCTACCTTCCTCTTGTATGAAGAATAATCAATGTATTACAATCAATAGATTAAATATAAATGATATAGGATGTGAAACATAACCACACAGGAAATAACAAGTAAAGAGTACATTATTCCACATCTCCCTTCCTTAGAATGGTAGGTATTCGGGTTCTGTTCCTGTATAAGAACTGGTCCTAATACGAGATCGTTGAGTTGCCGATGCTGTTGCAGGAGATGACTGCTGGGAGACTTGCTCAGGGGGAAGTGGCATAACATTAAAGTGGCTTCTATTGCGTCGAATATCTCCTGATGAAGTGTTCACCAGGTAAGATCTTGGTTCATCTGCTTGCTGTATCACTGTGCCCCTAACAGATTCCTGACAACTTCGTATCCACACATCCGTATTATTTGGGATGTCAATGGCTTCTTGGACTCGATGTCAACGATTAAAATATGATTTCTGCTTGTCTTTAAACTTTGTGTAGCTCTTCCAAAATGCATGCAAGTTCTTCCAAGTAGGTACTAGGCACTTCAGGGATGGAGGAATGGTAGCACGGATCTGTCTACCCATGCTAAGCTCTGCAGGACTCAATCCACTGCACCATGCAAGTCAACAGCGCCCTGAATGGATCTGAGCAGTTCAATAAAAGCCTCTTGACTGTCTGCACTATTCTCTTAGCCTGATTATTACTTTGTGCAAAATATGGACTGGAAGTCAAGTGTTGAAATCCATACGAATCTGCAAATGATGCAAATTCATGGGAAGAATATTGGGACCTTTTATCACTTCGAACAAACTCCCTTCATTGCATTGATTACTATAGCAGATATTGTTGTGGACAATTTACTGACTACCAGGATAGTAGGAAAAGTAGTCGACAATAAGAAGATAGTGTTGTCTGTGATATTCATAGCGATCAGTTGCTACCATTTGCCTTGGGTATTCTGGCAATGGTGAAGTCAGGAGGGGTTCTCTTCGGGGGTCTGGCATTTTCAGACCATGTTGCACAATTCTGAATCATCCCTTTTAGATGACTGGTGATTCCTGGCCCACCACACAGAGTTTTTCATCCTTAGTAAACATCGTCCTATTCCCTGATGACCCTGATGAATTTTCTCAAGAGTTTCCCTCTGCAATATTTTTGGGACAATAATTCTGCAGTTGAACATCAATAGATCGTCACACACCGAAAATAAAATGTGAGCTATACCTTCCAATATGGTTTTAACTCAGGAGGAGTTGCCTCTTTACAACACCAACCAAGAACATCTGCGGTATACAGCAATTTTCCTGGAACATGCTCGATTGTATATGAGCAGTGACTGAGACATAGTCAGAATCGATTGTATATGAGAAGTGACTGAGACATAGATAGAATCGGATCAGGCGAGGTGGTAATGATTCCAAGTGTTTCGTTGAACTAGAGGCTTATGGTCAGGTGCATATTCATTCCCAAAATTACCCAGACCAGTAAATACCTTTGAATATTGCTCCATTATGCCTTCATCATTGACTTCACAAAGTTTCTCCAACAGGTGCAAAGCTTTAATCCATGGCAGTCCAAGGAGGTTATTCGTTAAGCCTCTAATGACATAAACATCCATCCCAATGACTCTTTGTTGGCACTCAACGTCTGCTTGAAAAAATCTTAAAAACTCTCCAGGTTCACACAGTTTCTTCTTGGCTTGGTTTAACTGTGATTGTTTGAGCTCAATATTATTATGTGTCCTCTGTGATGGTAGTTACACAAGCACCAGTATCGATTTGAAATTCCACTGCCTTGTTGAGCATGTTTACTGTAATCCTCCAAGTGTCTGAGGAATCATCACTGACTGCATCTAAGAAGATCTCAGACTCTGGGAAGTCCACCTCTACTAAGGTGCCAATTGGTGCTGCTGTTCTTGGAAACATTTGAGCTGATGTGGCCTTTCCTGTTACATTTGTGACATCTAGCATCAGCAGCTGGGCACCCTCCCCACCACTGTGTTAACCATAACCACAGCAAGTACAAGTTGCTAGCTTCGATGTTTTCAACCAACCAGCTCCACCTTGTGCTGCCATGGAGGTCCACCTCTGCGACCTTTCCCTTGTCTCTCCAGAGTTTGTCCATGGATGCTTGTAGCTCTGCAATGTTTTTATTTCTAGTTCCTCCAATGACTCAATCTTTTTCATTTCACACTCCAGTTCTTTACCCTGCTCTTGAACCACCACCTCCTTTTGCCTTATAGTTTTATTGGCTTTCTCTAAGGTAAGTTCTGACTCCATTTGTAGCTGCTGGGAGGTCTTTTTGTCTAGGATTCAAATTACCAAGCGATCACATATTAGTGTTCCAAATTTGCAATTTTCTGCCTGATGGTATGTTTCTGCTATCTATTTTTTGGCACTATCTCCAGCCAATTGATTTCTCTTGTTAAATCTAGCTCTTTCGAAAATCACATTGTGACGCACTTTGAAATAATTATCAAGCTTCTCTAATACGGTGGAGAAGACCATTCTGTCATCTTCTGAAATATGCGTGGAGGCTAGGGCATCGTTGGCCTCTTCAGAGGCAATACAGAAGTGAGCTGACTTGCCCTCCATCATTCTCTGCAAACCCAGACTCATCCTGGAACTGATGAAGGTAATGTTTTCACTTCGGCTAGTTATCAGGGCATTTAAAACCAAAGCTTTCTGCAATTGCGATGAAGACATCCCACAACTGCTGCCACCATGTAGAATATTCAATTTATTACAATGTATTACAGTCTAACTGGTACCTAACCTATACATGGTATTGTATAGTTTCCTCTTCTACTCTCTGTAGTAGGTTGTGTAATTCCTCTCAGATGGCTTACTCCTAACCACACTGCGTTCCTAATTAAGGAGTCACCACACAGTCTCTATGGATCTGATTTGACCCCAGCTTTTAAAAATTATAGGAAACAATGTTGAGCAGGGATTGCTACATATAGCTAGCTATTTAAATATTCAGATTCATGGTTTAATGTGTGCAGCTGCAATCAAAAAAAATAACATAATATAAATTTGAACCAATGTAGCGTCGTGAAATAATAATTTTAAGTAGCGTACTATATGTACCATAAAATTTCACAAAATTGGATATTTCATTTTTATAGCTTGCAAAAAATAAATAAAAACAGTTGTACTAAAATAACAATAATAATCAATGCATTAAAAATTAAACAACAGTATAATACAAAAGAAAAGTTTGTAATGTGTAAATCAACACTATTTCAAATATCAGAAAATCTATAACTGTTATTACTCTGACGTCTGCAGCAACATTTGTGGCTTTGAATTGTTATTTCCTCGTTTTTCTATTGTTTCTTTTTTTATTTTATTGGTATTATAATAGCAACTCATAATGGTTGTAATAATAATTGGAAGTACCATTGCATACAATACCCGAAGAAGCATTGCACATGCTTCCATTATCTCTTGATATGTAAAGGATTCTAAAATCTGTATGAAATTATATATCATGCCACTTGCAAAAAGAACAGTGAACAGGCCAGTGGCGATGTTTATCATGGTGTAATACATGACAGTAATGCGCAATAATTTAATGTGTGATCTTCCAATAAATATGCATATTCCAAGTAAGGCGAATTCAAATCCCAAGAAACCCAAGAAAGAAAGCGCACTTGATGC